>JACCDZ011189454.1_pt1 | contig 19141 bp, 23 predicted proteins | sample 7449551 | NCBI WGS metagenome assembly JACCDZ01 (sample SAMN15323452, study PRJNA562643) | freshwater metagenome | isolation source: river surface water | place: USA:Blue River Watershed | collected 2017-08-18
ATGCGGGAGATGGATAGTTTGTATGCGGTGGCAGCGAGAAATCCGGATAAGGTGGTGATTGCCAAAACGTGGAAAGACATCCAGCGCGCCTTAAAAGAGCAAAAATTAGTAGCGCAATTCGGGGTTGAGGGTGGCCACATGATTGATAGTGATCTACAGAAATTAGAGACCTTTTATAATCGTGGGGTGAGATATATGACGTTGACTTGGAACAATTCTCCAGGCTGGGCGAGTTCGCATGCAGATGAGAAGAATCCGGATTTTAAGGGGCATAAAGGCTTGACGGATTTTGGCAAAAAGGTGGTCAAAAAAATGAACCAACTAGGTATGATTGTGGATGTTTCACATGTGGGTGAGACGACGTTTTGGGATGTAATTAATACGACGACAAAACCGATTATTGCTTCTCACAGCAATGCTTACAGCATTTGTCCCGTTTCCAGAAACCTGAAAGACGAGCAAATTATCGCTATCGGGAAGAACGGCGGAGTGATCCATCTAAACTTCTTTTCTGGCTTTGTAGATGTAGATTTCTTCAAAAAAGATGCCGCTTTTCGCAAAAACCACGCCGCTGAAATCGACTTCTTAATTCATTCAGGCATGCAAACGGAATATGCTTTCACCGCTATTTCAGACAAATACCCAAATGAAAGCGATGCCATCAAACCAGATCTAGAACAATTAATGAAGCATTTTGACCACATCGTGAAACTGATTGGAGTGGATCACGTGGGTTTGGGATCTGATTTCGATGGGATTAATTCAGCGCCTAAACAACTGAAAACGGTGTTAGATTATCCGCTTTTCACCCAAGCATTGATCGCCAGAGGTTATTCGAATAGGGATATTACCAAAGTATTAGGGGGAAATTTCCTGCGTGTTTACAAGGCAAATAACTAGATTTATTTGTGCCTAAACCAGCAATCCATACGATCATTTTCGTAGGCTTTGAAAACCGTATTTACGGGAGCTCCGTGGTGTAAATTGTCATTAAATCGTGTTCTGGCGAGGTAATTAAAGGCACCCATATCGCCCGTATAAGCCGTTTTATTAGTGTGATTATAGGTTGAATGCAAGGCACACAGCTGCTGCAAAAAGTCAAAAAACAGAGGAAAATGACCTCCAAAAACACCGCAATTTAAAAGTACCTCGGAAGCAAAACGTTCTTCATAGTCAGTATAATCTGAAATTTGGGACCTTAAATGCTCTGCATGTGCCAGCATCCACTCATTGTGCAAGGCTTTAGGCTCATCCCCACAGAAAAGCGAATCTGGATTAGCGGTAAAAAGAGGGTGAATAAAAGGGTTTTGGGCCAACGTAACATCCGAAACATCCGTCACAAATACACCCTGAACCTGCGTAATACTAGCTAAATAATCGCGGTAGACAAAATAGCGAAAGACATTCGGATTAAAAGAAGGATTGTATGTGATGCGCTCGAAAGAAATGTACTCTGTTGAATACTTTACACAGGTCTGATCCGAAAAACTATTGTGAAAAATAACCCCTTTCAGCTTCGCCGCCGCAACTGATTCCGCCCATTCTCTGACAAGTTCATAGGAATCATCCGCTAAGGTCATATTCCGATTCACATCATACACTCCCGTAATGTGACACGCTAAAACAAGATCTTGCATGATTAATTAGCGTTCAGCAGAAGTTCTTGCTTCAATAAGGCACAAGTAGAATTCGGATTATTGCGGTAGTAAATGTAGGATCTTTGGAATACCTTCTTCGTTTTAAATTCAATCTCTGCGCGCTCGTAGAAGGCAGAATCTGCTGCAAAACCGCCTTTAAAATCGATACTTTTGAACACTTTTTGATGGCCAAATAAGGTCCCAAAAAGCACCGCATCATCTAAATGAATAGGCTTACTTAGGTCATTTTTATCAGGAACATAATAATCTTCTAACGTGTCCACCACGGTCTCCGCGGTAGAACAAATCAAATCCACATTTTCAATTTCTTTCAAACAGGTGCTCAAATGATAGGGTTTGTACTCGTCATCACTATCTAAAATGGTGATAAATTCCCCCACACTGTTCAACACACCGCGATTGATGGATTCGGCCTGTCCGCGATTGCGGTGCCTAATATAGACAATCTTCTCCTCGTGCGCTTCCACATATTCAAGAAGTGCTTTTCGATCATTTTCCGTACTACCATCATCAATAATGATCAGTTCGAAATCTTGAAAATCTTGGTTTAAAACAGAATCAATGGCTCTTTTGGTTAATTGAAAGTCCGTATTATAGACGGCCATCAACACCGATATTTTAACATTCTTAGGCATGATCTGCTAATAAGTACCACCAATATAGGCTTTGCAGGAGCAAATTTAGTCAAATAATACCAATATCGTTTTACCCAATAAACATGAATCTATTACCGTCTCCTACCTAACGCCTTCCCCACCCTAGTGCGACTCGCTTTTGAAACTCTGGCTTGGTCTGCAAAGTCCGTCCATTTAGAGATCGAAACCTCTACTTGATCCAGGATTTCATTGGCATTTTTTAGCCCAAATGTATTCGCCAATTGAAGCAAATGCGTTCTGCCGGGGTTTTTACTTTCTCCCGCAATTGACATACTGTGGTGACCATGAGCAGATTGGGAAAAAGTTAAATCATACGGTGGCGCTAAGGTCCAATTTCCTTCTGCATCCATTAAAAAAGAGACATTCTTGCTATGGTCATCTCGATTTTCGCTAAAAACATTGTAGGCAGCTAGTCGTAAAATTTTCTCTATGGCGGCTACATCTTTTTCTAAATGAAAGGCACATTCCATGAGATGCCCATAATCTAAACTACTTAATCGGTAATTATCTTGCAACATAGCAGCCGCAGAATGTAGATGAATCCGGTTTCCTATTGTTCGATCAAATCGTTTCGTCCCAAAAAAATAACTCCCTGACTGTCCTTCAAATAATCGACTGTCACTCATATCCAAGCCTGCCTCTTTGGCCATCAAATAATACGCGTATTCCACTTGAGCCATATCCGAAACATCAGAGGTAGACCGAAATTTCACTATCCAAGGTTCGAAATGCAAAGGCATTTCAGTAGCTCCTAAGAACAATTCCTCTGTGAGTGGATTAAATCCCACATTCGCTTTAGGTCGGGCTCCTCCACTACTTCCACCCATGGCAAACAAATCGTCTAAAAAGTCACTAGGCTCATCCGCTAACACTTTTTTTACTTCGATTTCCATTTCCTCCAATGCCGAAAAGGAAGCATTTTGCACAAGGTCTTCTTCCGCAGGCTGGTAAATTAAAGCACCTGGCCCTGTTTGACCTACTAAGGATAAGCGCAGTAGCGGATTGATATCTTCCAAAGAAACACCCGAAGCTAACAACTTCCTATCCACTAATAATTTTCCCCAGCCATCAGGCAGCGAATCATCAAACACACTAAATAACCCTGAAAATAACGAGGTGGAACATTCTTGAATTTGAGCACTCCGCTTCAAATGATAGGGAGAAATATCCCAAGGCCCCTCTAAAAAAGAAGTTGCATATTTAAAATAAATACATTTTTCTAGCAACGCGAGCTCGCCCACTTCCACTTGCTTTGGCCCAAAATCTAACATCACTTTCAACTTCTCCATGGAATCAAATTTTTAAGTGAACAATTTTTCCACTCTTTTATCTACTTGACGAGACACAAAAACGGAATCAAAATCATCCAGACAATCAAGCAGATGTGCTAATTGAACTAATGATTCTAAAGAGATCTTTCCAGTCCTTTCAAAACGCTTGATACTCCCAAGCGAAACTCCGGAGCGAAGCGCTAACTCCGCTTGCGAATAACCTGCTTGCTTCCGCAACACGCGTAATTTACTCGCTAATTCTACCTGCGTAGCTAAAGGCGTCTTATGCAAAAGATATGAATTCATATTAGATAATATAATAGCTAAATATAGATAATTTTATTAAAAATAGCTATTATATTAACCATAAATCATGATTTTAAAAACACCAATTTGTTCCCTTATCCGTCTCTGGAACAAGTGCCATGTTGATTTTTCAAGTAATCCACTTATGTTTAAGAAAAAAACGATGAACAAACTATTACTAATTTTCTTGTCGATTTTCGCCCTTACTTCCTGCACAAAAAGTGAAGAAACGGCGGATAACTACTTTTCTTACCCTGACAGCCTGGAAGCTGGTGGAGTGAAAATGATTCCCATTCAAACACCTGCCGGTACCTTTAAGGTGTGGACGAAGCGTTTTGGCACTAATCCTAAGATCAAAATTCTCTTATTACACGGCGGCCCGGCGATGACGCACGAATACATGGAATGTTTTGAGACTTTTTTCCAAAGAGAGGGCTTCGAATTCTACGAATACGATCAACTAGGCTCGTATTATAGTGACCATCCGACGGATTCGACACTTTGGAAAACGGAGCGATTCGTAGAAGAGGTAGAACAAGTTCGCAAGGCCATCGGTGCAGATTCGTCGAACTTTTACATCATTGGGAATTCATGGGGCGGCATTTTAGGCATGGAATATGCACTGAAATACCAGAAAAACATGAAGGGGCTTTTGGTCTCGAACATGGTGGCAAGTGCTCCAGAATATGGAAAATATGCGGAGGAGGTTTTAGCCAAACAGATGGATCCTAAAGTCCTGGCGGAAGTAAGGGCGATCGAAGCCAAAAAGGATTTTAACAATCCGCGCTACATGGAATTATTGATTCCGAACTTCTACAAAGAACATATTTGCCGCTTACAAGAGTGGCCAGATGCGGTAAATCGATCATTCAAGCACGGGAATAGCTCAATTTACGTCAGAATGCAAGGTCCGAGTGAGTTCGGAATTAGCGGACTTTTGGAAAAATGGGATATCAAAAATCGCTTAAAAGAACTCTATGTTCCTACGTTGATGATCGGGGCAAAATTCGACACGATGGACCCCGAAGCGATGGAAGAACAAAGTAAATTAGTCCAAAAAGGATCCTACTTATATTGCCCTAACGGTAGTCATTTAGCGATGTGGGACGACCAAAAAGTCTACATGAACGGTGTCATTTCGTTCATTAAGAAGGTGGATGGGGAATAATCTCCCTTATTCAGTAGGAGGCCGCCTCGAAAGGGGTGGCTTTTTTTTATGCACGACTGCCTACAAAATTGAACCCTAGGGTCTATTTCTCCCAAATCGCCGCGCCCTTAATTTTGCCAATGAAACAAAAATTCAATGACACCCATACATAATCTAGAAGCTAGATGAGGAAAATTTACACCCTGTTACACATCGTTTGCTTCTTTTTTATTCAAACAAATACGGCTCAAACAGAGTATCGACTAACCCCAGTCATTCAAAATTTCAAATCAATTACAATTAAAAGTAGCCGAATGCCTCTCAATATGAGTTTATTGGCTTTTACAGTACTACTCGCTAGTCTAGGGATCCATCAATCGCAAAGTAGAAATCGTAAAAAACTAGCTTGGTTATGCGAACCTGAACGCAAGTTACTTGACCATTTACTTCAACATAGAGACCAAAATATAACGACAATCGATTTAAATGAACTTTTAAATTGCGCTAAAAAGTCACAAGAAAGCCAAAGAAGAATCAGGCACCTCGTTATTAACCGCATCAATTTCCATTTAGAATTTAGGTTTAAGATCAAAAATGCCATAGAACGGTCCCCATCTGAGGAAGACAAACGCATGTTTAATTACCACCTTAAACCAGGGATAGAAGACCAGATTAAATCCCTTCTCCATCCTTAATACCAAGTTTTACGGCGGATCATTTTCATAGGAATCAGGGTAGAGTATATCGTTTATTTTACCTATTTTGGAGAAATAAACCTCCAACCCATGAAACTAATTGCCTTATTATTAGGCCTTTCCACTCTCGTCAATGCGCAAAGTTTATTAAAGGACGCAGTCTCTTTCCGTCTAGGGGCCTCTGTTAATCCCAGAATGTTAGTGGAAAATGAAGCCTACAGAAATATTGCTAGCAACGAATTCACTAGCCTAACAGCGGAAAATCACATGAAAATGATGCTGATTCATCCAGCAGCAGATCGTTTTGACTTCACGAAAGGCGATGAAATTGTGGCTTTCGCAGCGAAGACGGGCAAGCGAATGCATGGACATACCTTGGTTTGGCATAATCAAGTTCCGCAATGGATGAAGGATTTTCAAGGCGATCAAAAAGCCTGGGAAGAAATGCTGAAAAACCACATTCAGGCTGTCGTTACGCGGTATAAAGGCCAGGTTTCTGGGTGGGATGTGGTGAACGAATCGTTCTTAGATGACGGCAGTTTGCGGCCTTCTCTTTGGGCAGATCATATCCCGGATTATATCGCCAAAAGCTTCCAATGGGCCCACGAGGCAGATCCCAATGCCCTTCTATTTTACAATGATTACGGCCAAGATGGCCATCCTAAAAAGATGCAGGCCATTCTTGATCTGGTGGCTGACTTAAAAAAGCGTAAAATACCCATTCACGGTTTAGGATTGCAAATGCATATCAATGTGGATTCGAAACGCACAGAAATTGCAAGGGTAATTGAGCAATCTGCCCAAACAGGTCTCGTTATTCATTTTTCGGAGTTAGACATCGCTGTTAATCCGAAAAACAATCCGGAGTATATCTATGAAGCAAATACGCAGAATGAATTATTCCAATTCATATTTACGTCGTTTCGTGCTATTCCGGCGAGGCAACAATATGGCATCACGTTTTGGAACATCTCCGATAAAGACACCTGGTTACGTGGCTATTTCAAGCGACCTAAAGAATATCCGCTCCTATTTGATGAAACTTATGTTAAAAAACCAGGTTATCATTCTTTAGTTAACTATTTACAACATGCAAAATAAAACAAGGTGGATTCTTCAGGCGTCCCTAGGCCTGTTGCTAACCGGTGCGGGACTTTCCATGGCAATCGATGCCGGCCTCACTAAACTCCAAGGTGGCGATTGGTTCTTTTATGGAACAGGCGCATTGGTCATTTTCAATGCAGGGCTCTGTCTAGTTATTGATGCCGCGCGATTTAAATAATTAAAACAATAATTCAACTTTATGGTTTAGATAGTACAATTTTTTATTTCAATAATTATATTGATGCCAACACTTGTATACGATATTGCGATTATAGGTGCTGGAGCGTCAGGATTGCAGCTTTTGTATGAATTGACACAGGCGAATCCTGAACAAAAAATCTTACTCCTTGATTCAGGAGATCGATCGGCAAAGAGTTGGTGTTTTTGGGAAAATAAAGACGCATCCTGTTTTCCCTTTTTAATCGAAAAATCGTGGGATTCAATGCTTTACAAAACCTCTAAAGGGGAAAGCATCACATCAGATATTAACCCGCAAGCCTACCATTACATTTCATCAACTAAATTTTTCACCTACTTTTTCGAAGAATTCATTCCAGCGAATACGAACATTACACACCTAAATACGTGGGTTTCTGATTTGCAAGAACTACCTACGGGCGTGAAAATTAGCTGTAAAAACGGACAAATTTACCAAGCTAAAAAGGTGGCTGATTCCAGACCCGTGAAATCCACAGAGCCAAACTTAATCTTCCAACATTTCAGCGGCAAGTTCATAGAGTTTGAGGAGCCTATCCTAGATGATACCTGTATGACCTTAATGGATTTCAGTTTACCGGCATCTACTAACGAAATGGCTGTATTCCATTATATTTTACCTTTTAGCAAAACCAAAGCCTTAATTGAAACAACTGTTTTCACGCGTGCTGCGTATGATCAAGAGGCTTATGAAAAGATTTGGCAAAAATACATGGCCCTTACCTATACCAATCAAAAATATACGGTGCTCTCGAATGAAACTGGGACCATCCCCATGGGTGTAAAAACACAAAAAAAAGAAGGCCCTATTTTTACCATCGGTGCAGCTGGTGGAAATATCAAAGCCTCCACAGGTTATGCGTTTACGCGAATGCACGCTGATGCGATCGATCGAGCGCAAAACCGCAGCTCTACGCCGCCAGCTCGTTTTCATTTTTACGACAAAATGCTGTTGAAAATCATGCAAAATGAGATGATCAAGATTCCTGAGGTCATGGATCGCCTGTTCACACGGGTCCCTAAAAAAGAAATACTTAATTTTCTGGATGATAAAACTTCGCTGATAGACGAAATTAAATTACTTTCCCAGCTCGATATCCCTTTGTTTATCAAACACTTGCTGAGATGAAAAACTACCTAGGCGCCCTTGCTACCTTTCTTTATATAGTTACGTATTTCCTTGTAGGACCGTGGTCGAGCTCCATTGATTTATATATAAGCGGCTTTTTGCTGCTTGCCATCGGGATTCCACATGGCGCTGGAGACCATTTAATTGCGGCAAAAATCGCCCAAAGAGAAAATCTCACTTTTCATTTGCGGCCATTTATCGTGTATTACCTGGGTATCATGCTGGCTTATGCGGCACTTTGGTTCGTTTCTCCTTTGCTTGCATTCGTTATTTTCATTGCCAATAGTGTGTTTCACTTCGGAGACATGGAAGATGTGCAGCCAGTTGAATCCAATAAAACCTGGATCAATCTGGCACAGACCCTTTGCCTAGGTGCGGGAATTTTGTCTTTTATCTTGTTAAGTCATTGGTCAGAGGCTTTTGAAATTATCTCTTCAATGCAAGTTAAAGTACCGCCAAGCTTGCCTAAATTTTCTTTACTTGTTAGCCTTTTGTTGTTGATTTTAGGTTTCCAAAAGAAAAACGTTCACCCTTTTTTCAATACTTTTTTTGCTTTAGTTTTCGGTTATTTTCTGCCGCTAATTCCCGCCTTTATCTGTTATTTTTCGTGTTGCCATGCCATCACCAGTTTTGAAGGCATGCGAAAGCACCTGAAAATGAAAATAGTGGAATTGTACAAAAAACTAATCCCATTCTCTGCAGGGGCTATTTTACTAGGGATAGTTTATATGAAATTGGCTACCAATAACTTACAAGTTTATCCCATTTTCATATTTCTTTCCTTACTGACACTACCGCATTTTCTACTTATGCATAAATTAATAAAACGCCCAGATTGAACAATTTGTACAATTTTAATTTTTTTTTAAATTTTTTTTACAATATTTGAAACAATTGCCGACATCATATGTTTAGTTAACAGTTTAACTTTAAATCATTAACATTTATGGAAACATTAAACATTTTATTGAACGGCACCCTAGCTGCCGGAGATTACATCGGCTTCACCTTCTTTACAGGTTACATGTCGATGCTTGCTGCTTCGATCTTCTTCATTGTAGAGAGAGGTACAGTAAACGATAAGTGGAAAACATCTCTTTTGATTTCTGCTTTGATCACCTTTATTGCAGCAGTGCATTATTTCTACATGCGCGGTGTATGGTTAGACACTCACGAGTCTCCTACACAATTCCGTTACATTGACTGGACTTTAACTGTGCCGTTAATGTGTATTGAATACTTCTTGATTTTAAAGCCAGCAGGTGCTAAAACAGGAATGTTATCTCGTTTAATCTTTGGCTCAGTAGTAATGCTAGTTGCGGGTTACATCGGAGAAGCAGTAGTTCCAGCTCAAAACGTGATGTGGGGAATCATCTCTACCTTAGGATGGGCATTAATTATCTATGAAATTTACATGGGTGAGGCTTCTAAGTTAGCAGCAGCTTCTTCTAACGAAGATGTAAAAACTGGCTTTAAAGTAATGCGTTGGTTCACTTTAGTGGGCTGGGCAATCTATCCAGTAGGATACATGATGTTACCAGGCAACTTGTTATCAGGATTCTCAGGAAACATTGACTTAGCTTACAACATTGCTGATGCGATCAACAAAATTGGTTTCGGCCTAGTTGTTTGGAACATCGCAAAAGGTGCTACGGCATCAGAAGCGAAATAATAGTTATTTCCAAAAGGAAAGGGAGCGGTCATCGATCGTTCCCTTTTTTTATGCCCAAAATTTAGCTAGCTTAGGGCCTGATAAACCTCCTACTATGCTCTCCCCTAAGCGAGTTTCTGATTCAGAAACAACGATTACCGAATTAATGATCCCCGCCTTCGCAAACTTCAGTGGCAAAATTCATGGAGGCACTTTACTCTCTTTAATGGACAAAGTAGCCTACGTTTGCGCGGCAAAACACAGTGGCAATTATTGCGTAACTGTGGCGGTAGAAGGAGTGGAATTCTTTAATCCTGTCGAAGTGGGCGACCTTGTCTCGATTAAAGCATCCGTGAATTACGTTGGCAGAACCACCATGATCATAGGCATGCGAATCGAATCCTTAAAGCCCAAAACCGGTGTTGTCACCCACACGAATTCCTGCTACTTTACCATGGCCGCCAAGAACGACGATGGCGAATTGACAGAAGTTCCGGGTCTTATTTTAGAAAACGAAACACAAACACGCCGCTTCGCCGAGGGTAAATTACTCCGAAAACTATCGCTTGAAAAGCGCGAATTATTAAAATCCGACCTCAAAAATATCTACTCCGGCGACATTCGTAAGATGTGCGATGGAGAGAAATGTGAATTGACTTACTAAACCTACATAAACATGAAAAAAATCCTCTTACTTCTTTCGCTATTTGCTTTCAGCGCCATAGCAAAACCCACAGGCACCTACAAAATCGTCGTCGAAGGCTTCGACTGGGGCGCTGGAGTCAACAAAGTCATTCTAGCCTTGAATGACACCACCTCTAAAGTGAATGCAGCAGACTTTACCGTTTATGCTAGCCGAAAATTAAGCACAGGCCCTATCGCGGACCAAGACACTAAACGCGAAATCGTTACTGCTTACGTTTCGGATGAAAATGGTGCGCGTATTCGTACCGGCAAAAACATTACGCTCGTTTTATCCGTAGGACCTCAGCTACCCATCAGCTCCCCTTTTCAATACCTGAGAAGTAAAGGAAACGTTTGGGTGGATTATTCCTTAACCATCGTACAACCTAAGACGGGACAAGTTTGGGATACCTCTACTGGCAAAATCATGCCATTGATTGATCAATTTGACTTAACTGGTAAATACGTTTTCAACGATAAATTGACGATGTCTTATGCGACTTTTACTCCCAAAGTAAAGAAGGACAAAGCACCTTTAATCATCTGGCTTCACGGCGGTGGCGAAGGTGGGACGGATCCTACTGTTCCTTTGTTAGGCAACAAAGCCGCAAACTATGCCGCAGAGGGTATCCAATCGATTTTCGAAGGAGCCTACGTATTATCACCACAATGCCCCGGCGCCTGGATGCACAATGCACAAGGAGTGGGAACGCAAGGGAAAGATAACGACATCTACAATGAGGGTTTGATGGCTTTAATTAAGGATTATGTCAAAGCAAATCCAGGTATCGACCCTAGTCGCATTTATGTGGGCGGCTGCTCGAATGGAGGCTATATGGCTTTGAAATTGATCTTCTTGAATCCGGATTATTTTGCAGCAGGCTACATTAGTGCTTTGGCCTATAAATCAGAATACATCCCTGATAGCGATATTCAGAAGATTAAAAACGTGCCTATTTGGTTTGTGCACTCCAAAGACGATAGGACAACCATCCCTGACATTACAGTCGTTCCCGTATTCGATCGTCTTCGCAAAGCAGGTGCAAAAAATGTACACTTTACGTATTACGATCACGTAAACGATATCACTAATTTCTACGGCGGAAAAGGCTTTGAATACAATGGCCACTGGTCCTGGGTTTACCTACACGAAAACCTACCCAGAACGGATCTAGACGGTTCACCCGTTCGAGTGAATGGCAAGCCAGTTACCATCATGGAATGGATGGCCGCTCAGAAAAAAGGGAAATAAGTAAAAAGGACAGCTTTACGGCTGTCCTTTTTTTTATCGTGCAATTAGAAAATAAAAGATCAATAAGAGAATTGCTATTGCTAACATTGCTTTCCAATGAATGCGTTGGTATTCGGGGTATTTGATCCATATAAAGGCAACTAATACCAAAGTTCCCAAATGAACATACATCTTAGAACTTTCGTAGTCTTGCCCCCGATGTAGTATAAAAATGCAAATGAGTTGATCAACCAAAATGCCGGCGGCAATACCGTACTTTTTCAGGTAAAGACTTAAGGTGTTTTCCATGATAATTAATTTTTTGATTTAAATATTTCCCAAACAATAATCGAAATTTCTCTGAGCACGATTTTGGCATTCTAACAAACCCCACCCAGCATTAATTGCAGGAAGTAAACCGGAAATAAATCCTCCAACACCAGCAGCAAGTACTGCAAAAGTAGCGTCCCGATAAAAGCTTTCCCGGCAATCAGATACATTTTGCATATACAACACCATGCATGTTTTTCTATCTCCTGAATCATCCAAAAGCATCCCGGTATATTTATTATTGTTTTGATTTATCTCAGCTAGTACCTCTTCTACAATAACGGTTTTATCCTTGTGAAAGGAATAATAATTTTGATTCAACCTAACATTCTGTTTGGCCCGATTAACCAACCGGTCAAATCCTAACTCATCAGATTTATTCGAGGAGAAATAGGCAAATAAACTACCTTTAAATTCTGATGAAATCAGCTCTTGATTCGCCTGAACTAATTCTTGATTAGCTAAAATAAAGTCTTGAATTTCTACAACATGGACAGAATTTCGCTTAATAAATTCTTGCTGACTTTCTCTTTCTGTACTGAGTAATTCATTCTGAAATTTCTCGTTCATACAAGAAGAAAAAATCCCCATACAACAAATTACACCTAATAATAAGGCTCTTTTCATTTTCTACTATTTAAACTATTTCTCCTACTCTTTTATGGATTTTCGGATTCGACCATATCAGATTAAAATAATAGAACATAAGCAAGCTAGGAATAAGCCGAGCTACTCAAAATGAAAACGAAAACTACTAATTTGAACTTATTCTTTGATTTTGAATAATAGAGGTCAGATGTAACCTTGGTTTTCAAATGTAGTAATATTCTAAGCATAAATCACTAATTTTCAGATAAATACCTCTCATAAAATCAAAACAATGAAATTCACTAAACACCTTCTCCTCCTATTCAGCCTCCTTTTCATAGGCGAAATCAGTGCACAAGCACCTAAAATCGTGGCCGGCATCAATGTCGACCGGGTAAAACGATTAGAAAAATTTGTTCAGTCCGAAATGGATAAGGGAAACATCCCTGGTGCCGTGACGATGATTATTCATAATGGCCAGGTGGTTCACCAAGGGGCTTTGGGATACAAAAACGTTGCGACTAAGGCACCCATGACTACGGACGATTTATTTTACATCCAGTCCATGACGAAACCCATCATCTCCACGGCATTCATGATGTTGTATGAAGAAGGGTATTTTAAATTAAGCGACCCTGTTTCGAAATACTTACCAGAGTTTAAAAATTTGCGTGTTGCCCGAAGCATCTATGATGACGCTAATGCTCCTACAGATTCGCTAAAATCGGAAATTACTATGACCCAATTATTAAGCCATAGTAGTGGAATAACACATGGATTAAACCAAAATCCTGTTGAAATTCGACTCAGAAATAGCTATTTCAATCCAGGCTTTAAAACGATACAAGAGCGTGTAGCCGTGATGACTAAATTTCCGTTGTTAGCTCAACCGGGTACAGAATGGAACTATAGCGCTGGTCCTGATGTGCTATGCGTTTTGATCGAAAAATTCACAGGAATGAGTGTGAACGAATTTTTAAAGTCTCGAATTTTCGATCCTTTGGAAATGAAACATACAGGGTATAATGTACCTAAAGAGGAACAAGCTAAAATTGTTGCCTTGCACACAAAGGGTAAAAATGGAACGATTTCTGTGGCTGCGAATCAGCCTCCTTTTGAAAATGTGACGGTTTGGAGTGGAGTGAATGGCTTATTTTCGACAGCCGCAGATTATGCTACTTTTTGCCAAATGATGCTAGCCGGCGGAACCTATAAAGGAAAGCAGTATTTGAGCCGCAAGACGGTCGAATTAATGACGGCGAATCATACAGGTGACTTATTCCAATTAAGTCCAGGAACAGGATGGGGCCTAGGATTTGCTGTTGTAAAAGATGGCCCAGCCTCTCAAACATCTGCATCGAAAGGATTATTCTATTGGGCAGGTGCAAATAACACCCACTTCTTTATTGACCCGAAAGAGAAACTCATTGCCCTATTTATGACTCAGGAAAGCAATTTCACCTGGGAATACCATAATAGTTTACGCCAAATGGTTTACCAGACTTTGGCAGATTAATACAGAAAGCCGGGCATCGTCCCGGCTTTTTTTTCTTGCTCTAGCGCAAGAATTACTCCTATTTAATGGTGGACATTTGACCTAAGGATCGCGAACCTCAGGTGACTGCCGAAAAACCTAATAAAAGAGTAGGTGACCATTATTTACATACCTAACCATGTTATACCTAAAATCAACAACTCAGAAATCGAATCGATTTCTAACTGGAATTGCCTTAGCGGTGATGCTCATTTCAAGTATTCAATTTAATCCTAGTCCGACTTTCAAAACTTCCGAAGCTTGCTTTCTGAATATTTTCAAATTGGAAATTTTCGGTGTTCTGGATGGCGTAAAAAACAACACGGACGTTGATTTATATCTTTTCGGAATTAAAATTTTCTGATAAATGGGTTAGGACTCCGGTCCTAACCTCTTTTTTACTCCATTTACTATGCTACAAAAAATCGTATTTTTACTCGCACTTTCTTATTCCTCTCTTGCACAAATACACGTGCTAAATGAGAAAAACCTACAACCTATCGAAGGAGTGGAAGTCTACTCTGATCTGGGTATTCTTTTAGGACTTAGCGATTCAAAGGGCGAAATAGCACTGAAATCGCCTGGTTCTTTTCATTTTTCTCATTTTCTGTATGAAAGCAAGAAAAGCACCGCATCACAAGACGTTTATTTAAAACCACGCAGCATTCAGTTAGCTGACGTTCAGGTAAAATCGAATAAACGAAAAATGGGCGTTTTACTAAAAGGCTATTTCCGTAGCTTTCAATTCAGAAATGATAGTCTAGAGTTTTTCAGTGATGGGGAGATAGAAGTCCTAGTACCTGCCAACCCAAACAAAAGCGTCGAATACAAACGGATTCAACAGCGAAATTTAAAAGGCCAATTGTTTAAAATAGCTTTTCAGGGAAAATCGACGAGTTACGGCATGACCATCACTCTCCCTCCTATCCTCGAATTAATTAGAACTAGAGATTTGCAAGCCTCGGCTCAAGCCTTAAACGCGAGGCAAGATTCAGTTGCGCTCATACAAGCTGAGACAGGGGTTCGCTGGGGTCAAATGAATCGAATAAATGCCCAACTTCTTCAAGTGGCAATTCATCACTATCCATTAGGAAAACCTCAAATACTTAAAAGTTTGGGGATGGAATCGCACATCTTAGTGAACGACGAAGAAAGTATCGCTCAAGTCGAGAATAGAGAAAACTTCGATCCCATCCAGCTCATCTATCACAAGAATGTGAATAAAATAGATTTCAAAGCGAAAGGGAAATCCCACTTTGATCAGTATCATTCTATCACGGAATTTTTTATTCATTCCGCTGAGATCGAAAAAGGGGACGAAAAAGGATTCTCCAAGAGAACTTCATTAGGGAATGAGACTAGGTACAGCGACCCTTATTGGGAAAAAGCAGCTTCTCATCCGAATTTCAAACCACTACCTTCTGCCATAGAAGAGGAAATTAATCGACAAACGAAGGAGAAGCATTTGCCTTAAACGACTTTCCTTTTGCCATTCTACTTCTAATTCTACTTAATTCGGAAGGACTGATATTCAAAAATTGAGCAATGTATTTATCAGGTACTTGTTTGATATGTGCAGCAAAGTGAAGACAATAATACTCGTAACGCATTTGACAATTACCCATGTGTAAAATCAAGTTCAGGTGTTCCATTTCAAAAAAATAGAGCTCCATTAGTTGACGAAAAAGAAGAGAGAGAACAGGAATCTGAACGAATAGTTGATCGAGTAAGCAACGATCAAGGTAAAGTAGGGTTGTTCGCTTAATCGTTTCTGAATGAATGATTGTTACTTTAGCCGGTTGGAAACTAGCAGCTGATAAACAGAACGTCGAGGGGAGGACAAAACCTCGATCGATAGTGGAGTCTTGCTGTGTTGTGTTAGGCATTGTAGAAAAGTGTCGAAGAAGGCCATCCGCAACAAAATATAAACGCGGTTTCGAATCGACACAAGAGGTAATGGGCTGATTACGTTTAGTCTGCTGGTATTTAAAAGCACGCAAAAAGATCGCTAATTCTTCAGTCGACAAGAGATGAAATGATTCCAAAAACTGACTTAATCGCTTCTTTGACTCTAGGTTATTCATAGTGGTTATCCGTTTTAATGACACTAAACTAGTGGATTCAAAAGAGTCATAATAACAGTAAACTGATAATATGCGATTTGCTTCCTGATTTTATCTTATTTTTGTACATGAGTAAATCACCTTTAAGCAAAGCACCTTTGAACAGGACGAATTGGATTGCAGATGCTGACATCGAATGGGAAATCCTAGACGAGTCTTGCAAACGCAAAATCATGGCCTATAATGATGGTCTAATGATCGTAAAAGTGCATTTCAAAAAAGGAGGCATCGGTGCGATTCACCAACATATCCATACCCAAGGTTCGTATGTAGAAAGTGGGGTTTTTGAGGTGATAATTGGTGAAGAAAAAAAGATCCTGAAACAAGGTGACGTGTTCTTCATTCCTCCCTCTATTGACCATGGTGTAGTCGCTCTTGAAGAAGGAGTTTTAGTGGATTCTTTCAATCCTATGCGTGCAGATTTTATCCAATGAAAATAATCGTCATAGGTGGGGGTGCCGCTGGATTTTTCGCGGCAATTTCTGCCAAAGAACATAATCCTGAGGCTGAAGTAACCATCTTGGAGAAAACCTCCAAGTTTTTAGGGAAGGTTAAAATATCCGGCGGTGGCCGATGCAACGTCACCAATGCCACGTTTAATTCCCGTTTGCTATCAGAAAATTATCCCCGTGGGGAGAAATTCCTCCGTAAGGCCTTTGAAGTATTCAATGCGTCCTCGATGGTCGAATGGCTAGAGACTCGAGGTGTAGCTTTGAAGACCTACCATGATAACTGCATTTTCCCCCTTTCAAACGATTCCCAAACCATTATCGATTGCTTTATGTCCGAGGCTCGACGCTTGCATATTAACCTGCATAGCAGTCAATCGGTAGAAGAGATTAAAACGACGGTGAAAGGCTTTCGCATTCATTGCCGAGATACGGAATATGACGCGGATCGCGTGATTGTGACGACGGGTGGACAACCGAAGATGTCGGGATTGCATTGGCTCGCAGATATTGGTCACGAAATTATTCCGCCAGTCCCTTCCCTATTTACCTTTAACATGCCGCAAGAACCTATTCGGGATTTGATGGGTATCGTAGTGGAGAAAGCCCGCGTACGGATCGAGGGCCAAAAGCTACTAGGCCAAGGACCTCTTTTAGTCACGCATTGGGGAATGAGCGGACCGGCCATTCTGCAGCTTTCGGCTTGGGGAGCGCGGATTTTGGCAGAAAAAGAATACCGATGTGCCATCCTCGTGAATTGGCTAGACGAGATAAAGGAAGAAGCGTTACGTGCGCAAATCTCGCAAGTCATGAAAGAGCATGGGGCCAAAATGATGGCCAATTTGAATCCCTTTGCGATGCCGAATCGACTTTGGGTCTACTTATTAGAAAAGAATGAAATCAAGACCAGCCTCCGCTGGAATGAATTAGGGGGTAAAGCGCTGAATAAACTCATTAACACACTGATAAACGACCGCTATGTGGTCCAAGGAAAAACAACCTTTAAGGAAGAGTTTGTGACGGCGGGCGGTGTAGACTTACAAGACATTAGCGTCCAAACCATGGAAAGCAAAAAGTGCCCTGGCTTATTCTTTGCGGGTGAAGTAATGGACATCGATGGCATCACCGGTGGATTCAATTTTCAATCTGCGTGGACCACTGGATTTATTGCCGGAAAGAGCGCTGCTAGTTCGCCAGCATCTCCCGAATAATCTTTAAGTGATGTTCCGTATGCACATACAGAAAGCGAAGGGTCTCCTTCTTTTTTAAATCACCAAAGAACGGATGCGTAAAATAATGATCCATCCCCACTTGTTCTAATTCCGCTAAGCGTTGTCTGCAAAGCGCGACATGAGATTGCAAAGTCTCCTGTGTAATTTCCCCTGGAGTCACGATTTTAGGTGCTCCCACTTTTCCTCTTGGAATCACACCGCGCCAAAGAATCACATATTTCAAAGGTTTAAATCGCCACTTGTACTTAGTCGGATCTGAGCGCTTCACCCCCTCAATAACAGAACTAATCACTAACAAATCATGCTCAATTTGCCAACCTACTGTAGAAGCTGAAATCGCATCATTCCTAACTTCAAGTTGTGGAATAAAGCTTTCTAATTCGTCTAATTGCTTACGTAGTTTTTGCATAAGGCAAGTTATCAATTTTATCGGTTTTGTAATAGCCTGAGGTACCTAGGGAAGTTAAGATACCGGCTTTGGCCAAATCCAAAAAGCCATCCTCCTCCTGCATTCCAGCCGGCACATAGGCTTCCTGCAATGATCCAATAACTAAAAAAGTATTATTCAATTCAATGGGCATCAGCTGCTCAAATTTCAACATATATTGAACGGGAGACTCCGCCACGAATGGCGCAATGCACCCTTCGCGATATTCCTCCGTCAATCCTGTCATCTCGAATTCCGAAACGCCATCCGGGTATTTCGCACTCGTCTGATGCGCTTGCTTGTACATCGATTCCGTTACTAAATTCACGGTATAAATACCCGTTTCTTGGATATTTTGTAAGGTATGAGGTGCCGCCGCCAATGGACGATTAATGAAGCCGATCAAGGCAGGATCCGCTCCTAAATGAACGATATTACTAAAAACAGCGAGATTTGAAACGCCATTTCCGTTCACCGTTCCGATGAGCGATAAGCTTTTAAAACCACTCAAGGAGTTAATGAAATTAGCGCGGGTGAAACGATCCCAGGTTTGGAGTTCTGAAAGAGAAAAATGTTTGCTCATAAAGGTAGAAGTGACTTTTATCACTTTTTATGGCTTAAAGATAGGCTACATTTGACTAAACAAATAATAACACCATGAAAACGCAAGAGATTTTTGTAGAAAACATCAAGTGTGGCGGATGTATGAC
>JACCDZ010040081.1_pt1 | contig 19136 bp, 13 predicted proteins | sample 7449551 | NCBI WGS metagenome assembly JACCDZ01 (sample SAMN15323452, study PRJNA562643) | freshwater metagenome | isolation source: river surface water | place: USA:Blue River Watershed | collected 2017-08-18
AAAAGAAAAATACAACAAATACAATGACTGCAGACAAATTAAAAACTTTCGACGTTTTAATCGAAATACCAAGAGGAAGTAGAAACAAATACGAATACGATTTTAAAATTAGAAGAATGCGTTTTGACAGAATGTTATTCTCGTCTATGATGTACCCAGCTGATTATGGTTTTATTCCAGAAACTTTAGCTTTAGATGGTGACCCATTAGATGTTTTGGTTTTGATCAACGAGCCTACTTTTCCTGGTTGTGTTATGGAAGTTAAACCAATTGGTGTTTTCCACATGGCAGATGACAAAGGACCAGACGAGAAAGTAATTTGCGTTCCTGTTTCTGATCCAATTTGGAATTCATTAAATGATTTGAGTGATGTAAACCCTCACTTAATCAAAGAAATCGAACATTTCTTTCAAGTGTACAAAGATTTGGAAAACAAACAAGTTGATGTTGAAGGTTGGGGAGACGTGAACGAAGCATTTGCAATCATTAAAGAATGTACGGAACGTTTTGATGCTATAGAAAACAAACCTAAAAACTTATTTAGTATTAAATAATTTTTTTAAGCATTTACTATAAAAAAAGCAATATTCTGTGAAGAGTATTGCTTTTTTGTTTAAATTCGTTCATTATCAATATAATATTAACTAATACCAAAATTATTTTTTATGAATGCATTTATGATTTATTTGCCAATAGTAATGGCAATTATTGGACTTTTGTTCATGTTGGTTAAAAGAGCTTGGGTACTAAAACAAGACGCTGGAGATGGTAAGATGAAAGAGATTTCAGATTACATATATGAAGGCGCATTGGCTTTCCTTAAAGCAGAATATAGATTATTGACTTTCTTCGTTATTGGTGCAAGTGCCGTTTTAGCGGGGATATCTTTTATAGTGCCTACTACACATATATTAATAGTAGTAGCGTTTGTTTTTGGTGCATTCTTTTCTGCTTTAGCAGGAAATATGGGGATGAAAATTGCTACCAAAACCAATGTAAGAACAACACAAGCCGCTCGTACGAGTTTGCCTCAAGCCTTAAAAGTTTCATTTAGCGGTGGAACCGTAATGGGATTAGGAGTTGCTGGTTTAGCAGTTTTAGGTCTAACAGCTTTCTTTATTTTCTTCTTTCATTTCTTTATGGATGGAGTTTGGGGAGTTGATGGAACTGAAAAAATGACCATCGTATTGGAAACTCTTGCAGGATTCTCATTGGGTGCTGAATCAATTGCATTATTTGCTCGTGTGGGTGGAGGTATTTATACCAAAGCTGCCGATGTAGGTGCTGACTTAGTGGGTAAAGTAGAAGCTGGTATTCCAGAAGATGATCCACGTAACCCAGCGACTATTGCAGATAACGTAGGGGACAATGTAGGAGACGTTGCCGGAATGGGTGCCGATTTATTTGGTTCGTATGTGGCAACTGTTTTAGCTGCTATGGTTCTTGGAAATTATGTAATTAAAGATATGGGGGGTAAAATCGAAGACGCTTTTGGCGGAATCGGACCTATTTTATTACCAATGGCGATAGCTGGTTTCGGAATCTTATTTTCTATCATTGGAACGATGTTAGTAAAAATTTCAAGTGATGACGCTAAAGAAGCACAGGTACAAAAAGCCTTGAATATTGGAAACTGGGTTTCTATTGTTTTGACTTTAGTAGCCTGTTACTTTTTAGTTGAATATATGTTACCAACAACAATGAAAATGGAATTCTATGGAGAAGGATTGAAAGACATTTCATCTATGCGTGTTTTCTATGCAACTATTGTAGGTTTAATTGTGGGAGGTGCTATTTCATCTGTAACTGAATATTATACAGGATTAGGAACAAAACCAGTATTGGCTATTGTTCAAAAATCATCAACTGGAGCAGGAACTAACGTAATTGCGGGTTTAGCAACAGGAATGATTTCGACTTTCCCAACGGTAATTTTATTTGCTGCGGCAATCTGGTCTTCGTATGCTTTTGCAGGATTCTACGGAGTAGCTTTAGCGGCTTCGGCGATGATGGCGACTACCGCTATGCAATTAGCAATTGATGCTTTCGGACCAATTTCAGATAACGCAGGTGGTATTGCAGAAATGAGTGAGTTGCCAAAAGAAGTGCGTACACGTACCGATATTTTGGATTCAGTAGGTAACACTACAGCAGCAACTGGAAAAGGTTTTGCTATTGCATCTGCAGCGTTAACCTCTTTGGCTTTATTTGCGGCTTATGTAACCTTTACAGGAATTGACGGAATTAATATTTTCAAAGCGCCAGTTTTGGCCATGTTGTTTGTTGGAGGAATGATTCCAGTAGTATTCTCTGCTTTGGCAATGAATTCTGTAGGAAAAGCAGCGATGGATATGGTATATGAAGTACGTCGTCAGTTCAAAGAAATTCCAGGAATTATGGAAGGAACAGGTAAACCAGAATATGGTAAATGTGTTGAAATTTCAACTAAAGCCGCTTTACGCGAAATGATGTTACCAGGAATTTTAACGATTGGTTTCCCAATTGCAATTGTACTTTTAGGAAAATTAGTTTATCCAGAAAATAATCAATTAATCGCTGAAATGTTAGGGGGTTATATGGCAGGAGTTACCGTTTCAGGTGTACTTTGGGCGGTATTCCAAAATAACGCTGGTGGTGCTTGGGATAATGCTAAAAAATCTTTCGAAGCTGGGGTTGAAATCAATGGAGAAATGACATACAAAGGTTCTGATGCGCACAAAGCGGCTGTAACTGGAGATACTGTTGGAGATCCATTTAAAGATACTTCTGGTCCTTCAATGAACATCTTAATCAAATTAACCTGTTTAATTGGTTTAGTAATTGCGCCAATTTTAGGAGAAGGAAGTACGGGACATGCTCCAAAAGAAATGACTTGTACAGTCGAAATGAAATCTTGTGAAAAAGGAGAAATGATGGGTAATTGCGATATGAGCAAATGTGCTACCATGACTAAAGACGAATGTGCTAAAATGTGCGACAGTCTGAAATGTACTCCAGAGCAAAAAGCAATGTGTTTGTCTCATTATGATGCTAATGGTAAATTCATAACGAAAGAAGAAAAAGCCTGTTGTGCAAAAAAAGGAGAGGCTAAGAAACAAGTGAATGTTCAAATGACTAACGAAAATGGCAAAGTAAAAGCGACAGTAACTATTTCTGAAAACGGAAAACAAACTGTTCAAGTTTTTGAAGGAACAGAAGCTGAAGTAAAAGCCAAAGTAGAAGCGATTCAATAGTTTCACTTTCAATAAAAAGAAAATGCCTCAAGAAATTGAGGCATTTTTTTATAAATATAATTTTGTTTTGTACTAAAACAACCCGTTGATTTCAGCATCAATTTTACGAATGATATCTCCAAGGTCTTCTTGATTATCTACAAAATTAATGTTGTCTACATCAATAATTAACAATTTACCTCTATCATAAGTATGAATCCAAGCTTCATAACGTTCGTTCAAACGGCTGAGGTAATCAATAGAAATCGAGTTTTCATATTCACGACCACGTTTGTGGATTTGACCTACTAAATTAGGAATAGAGCTACGCAAGTAAATCAATAAATCAGGTGCTTTTACCAAAGATTCCATCAAGTCAAAAAGAGAAGAGTAGTTTTGGAAATCACGATTGGTCATTAAACCCATCGCGTGCAAGTTAGGAGCAAAGATGTGCGCATCTTCGTAGATCGTTCTGTCCTGAATGATTTTTTTTCCGCTTTCGCGAATTTGCATTACTTGACGAAAACGACTATTTAAGAAATAAATTTGCAAGTTGAATGACCAACGCTCCATTTGGTGATAAAAATCATCCAAATAGGGATTGTCAACTACGTCTTCAAAATGAGGTTCCCATTTGAAATGTTTAGCCAATAAATTGGTTAATGTAGTTTTTCCTGAACCTATGTTTCCTGCTACTGCTATATGCATTACGGTAGTGTGATTTTATAATTGATAAATTTGTAAGAGCGTAAAAATAGATAAAAATTAGTGTTTGCCATACATTTTTTTGAATGATTTATTCACAATTGAAGAATTCAACAGTTGGGTTTTTATTTTGCCTTTATTTTATGAATCGGTATTAAACCATTTGATTTTCAAACAGTCTAAAAATGGTATTTAACATTTTTTTGGTAACAAATCAAAGTTTATTCGACATATTTGCATCAATAATCAATAAAGCAATACCTGATGAAAAAAACTATTTTATTATTTTTATTTGTATTAATGTGTACTAACGCTATAGCTCAAAAAGATTTTCAGGGTATGGCAGTCTACGAATCAAAAACCAGTACCGCAGATTTTAAAGCACGTTTTGAAGGAAATAAAAGCATAACTCCTGATATGCAGAAAATGATGGAGGAGCGAATGAAAAAAATGTTTGAAAAGACATTCGTACTTAATTTTGATAAATCGGCGTCCATATATAAAGAGGAAGAAAAACTAGAAGCTTCTAATCAAGGCGGAGGAATGCGAATGTTGGGTTCAATGACCGGTGGAGGTGGAACTTACTACAAAAATGTAAAGGATAAAACCTATAGCGTTGATAAAGATTTCATGGGTAAAGAATTTTTAGTTAAAGATTCGTTAGCTAGTTTGAATTGGAAAATGGAAGCGGAAACGCGAGTGATTGGCGGGTATACTTGTTACAAGGCTACTGCAGTAAAAGCCGCAAGTAAAACTGATTTTAGAAATTTCAGACCCAAAAAAGAGGAAACACCTTCGCAAGATAAATCTAAAAAAGAAGAAACAGCGCAACAAGACAAACCAAAAGAATCTCCTAAAACTAGTTTTATGGATGCGCTAGAATTACCAAAAGAAATTACAATTACAGCTTGGTACACACCTGAGATTCCTGTTAATCAAGGGCCGGAAGGCTATTGGGGATTACCAGGTTTAATTTTGGAAGTGAATGATGGTAAAACTATTATTTTGTGTTCTAAAGTAGTTCTCAATCCAAAAGAGAAATCTGAAATTAAACCACCTACAAAAGGTAAAGTAGTGAATCAAAAAGAGTACGACGAAACTGTAATTAAAAAAATGGAAGAGTTTAGAGAAATGAACCAAGGACGTGGTGGTAGTGGTGGATTTCAAATACGAATGGGACAATAAAATCTAAAATACTCTAATTAAAATTTGATTCGAATGAAAAAAATATTCCTGTTTATCATATTGTTAGTAATGCCTTTTGCTTACGGTCAGAACATTCGTTTTGAAGGGTTAGTTCTCGATTCTGAAAAAGCACCACTTGAAATGGCAAACGTTATGGCGGTGAATCAAACGTCTAAAGCGATGGATGCCTATGCCATTACTACAGATAAAGGAAAATTTGTTTTGAACTTGAAAGCCAACACGTCGTATTCAATAAAGCTGAGTTATATTGGAATGCAAAATAAAGAAATATCGGTAAGTACAAAATCAGAAAACATGGTTCAGAATATTATCATGGAGTCTGGTGGGATTGAATTAGCTGGTGTTGAAATTGTTCGAGAAATGCCTGTTTCTATCAAAGGAGATACTATTGTTTACAACACAGATTCATTCAAAACAGGCGAAGAAAGAAAATTAGAAGATGTATTTAAAAAACTTCCTGGATTTGAAGTGTCATCAGATGGACAAATTCAAGTAGAAGGGAAGCAGGTTCGAAAGCTTTTTGTAGACGGAAAACCATTTATGGAAGGAGACACCAAGTTGGGTTCTAAAAACATTCCTTCTGATGCTGTAGATAAAGTACAAGTGATGCGTAATTTCAATGAGGTTTCGCAAATGAAAGGGATTGAAAATAACAACGATGATATTGCCATTAATATTAAACTCAAAAAAGGAAAAGATAAATTTTGGTTTGGTGATATAAGTGCTGGTGCTGCTAACGATAAAGGGTACATTATTAATCCAAAATTATTTTATTATTCTCCAAAAACGAGCGTTAATACCATTGTAAATTTGAATAACATTGGAGAAGTCTCTTTAACATCCGCCGATTTTTTTAGAATTACTGGAGGGGCAAGAAATACTATCGGTAGAAACGGAACTTCATTGAACCTTAATCGAAATTTCTTCGGATTATCAGGAGGGGATAATGTTGCTAAGATGACGGATAAATTTGGAGCATTGAATTTGAATCATTCCTTCTCAAAAAAATGGACAGTTTCTGGATTTGGAGCCTATTCTTCAACCTATAACCAGTCTATAACTAATTCAGAGCGCGGTATATTTCAACCCAATACCACTGAAATAACTACTCTTGAAAACAGAAAAAATCAAACCGATTCAAAAAATATAGCCTTCATTTCTAAATTCGGATCCAAATTTAAACCTAATGATAATTTTCAATTGGATTATGATGCATTTTTGAGAAAAAATGGGCAACAAGAAGATAACGTTAACCAAACGAATTATACGACATTTATTAATTCGAACCCAGTTAATAGTTCCAATTCGATCTTTTCTTTTCAAAAACAAGACCCCGTTTCATTCAATCAAAGTTTAAATTTGTTTTATACTCAAAATCCAAAAACCACTTGGGTAGTAGAAATGCAACACCAATATGAAGACGAGGATCCATTCTATAATCCACAACTTTCTGTAAATCCGTATCAAAATAGCACCACATCAAATCCGAATGACCCAAGTTCAATTTTTGTCAATCAAAGTACATTAAATATAGAGCAATCTAGATTTGTAAAAACCAATAAATTTGACGCTAAATTGGATTACTTCTTTCAAATAAGTAATAAAAGTATCCTTAATCTAACACTTGGGAATACCAATGCTTTTCAAGCCTATAACTCTAGTTTATTACAAATATTAGAAGACAAGTCTGTTGTAGCAATTACTAACGAATCTTATAGTAATGATGTTCGTTACTCGTTTAACGATGCTTTCTTAGGGATTCATTACAAGTTCATGCTAGGAAAATTCACCTTTAATCCTGGGTTTTCGTACCATCAATACCGAACTAATAATACCCAATTTGACAAACCGTTTCAATTGAATTTCAACCGATTCTTACCAGATGTTTTTGCCAGATGGGATATAAAGAAATCTGAAAATATCACTTACAATTATAGTGTAAAAAATGGTTTCAACGATATCAACTCTTTGGTTGAAGGTTATGTATTTACCAATTTTAATAGTATTGCAAGGGGTAATTCTAGTTTAGAAAACTCATTAGTAACTTCACATAGATTAAATTACTCCAAGTACAATTTGTATAATTTCACAACAATTTTTGGAAATATATCGTACACAACTACTAAAAACCCTGTAGTTAATGGAATTTTATTCCAAGGAATTTATTCCACTTCCGAAAGATTAAATCTAGATGCTGAAAATGAAAATTTAAACGGTACTCTTTTCTATTCGAAAAGCTTTAATAAATATTACAAAGTTTCAGGGGGAGCCAATGCGAGTTGGAATAGAAATTTTGTATTAAATAGAGCAATTATTGGAGGTAATGTAAAAGAATTTATCCAAGGAATTGAAAATGTTAATCATGGATATAATCTAACACTTGGGACTCAATTTAAGCAGTTACCCAATATTGATTTAGGATATAGAATTAATTTTTCTGAACAAGCAAATACCGCATTTACAACACAGAGTCCGAATGTGAAATTAAATTATTATTTCTTGGAAGGAATGAACATTAATTGGGATTATTCGTTCAACCGATTCAAAAACGAAACAACTGGATTGACCAATGATTTTAAAATTATGTCAGCAAGTATAAACTACGCTAAAAAAGATGCTAAATTGGAGTGCAGAATTCAAGCAAACAATCTTTTGAACACCAAATCAAAGCTAAACAATTCATTTAGTGTAAATGGGTATAACGCTAATGAGACGATTATCCTTCCTAGGTTTGTCACATTTGTAATAAAATACAACCTATAAAAAAAACGAGTTTTCTAATTGAAGAAAACTCGTTTTTTAATTTTAAAATATAGAAGTTTATAATTTAAAAGCTGTTTTTACAGCATCTACAAAGTCTAATTTTTCCCAAGTAAATAAATCTACTGTAACTGTTTTAGTTAATCCGCCAGGAGCAGAGAAGGTTTTAGTAATCGTTTCAGGTGTACGTCCCATATGTCCGTAAGCTGCCGTTTCACTATAGATAGGATTTCTTAATTTCAAACGTTGCTCAATAAAGTACGGACGCATATCAAAAATACCTTCTACCACTTTACTAATTTCTCCATCAGTCAAATTTACTTTAGAAGTTCCGTAGGTGTTTACGTTGATTGATGTTGGTTTTGCCACACCAATAGCATACGATACTTGAACTAAAATTTCGTCACACAATCCTGCTGCAACTAAGTTTTTAGCAATATGACGTGTTGCATAAGCTGCAGAACGGTCTACTTTAGACGGGTCTTTTCCAGAGAAAGCGCCACCACCGTGAGCACCTTTTCCACCATAGGTATCAACAATAATTTTTCTTCCTGTCAAACCAGTATCTCCGTGAGGTCCTCCAATAACAAATTTTCCTGTTGGGTTGATGTGATAGGTAATATTATCATTGAATAAATGTGCATATTGAGGGTATTTCGCTTTAATACGCGGAATCAAAATGCTAACTAAATCCGATTTGATTTTAGCCAACATTTTAGCTTCTTCATCAAAATCATCGTGTTGCGTAGAAATTACAATCGCATCAATACGAACCGGTTTGTTGTCATCTGAATATTCAAGTGTTACTTGCGATTTAGCATCTGGACGCAAGTATTTGATTTCGTTATTCTCTCTTCTTAAGTTAGCCAACTCAATCAAAATCGCATGCGATAAATCCAAAGCCAAAGGCATGTAGTTCTCCGTCTCATTAGTAGCGTAACCAAACATCATTCCTTGGTCACCCGCTCCTTGTTCTTCTTTACTTGCTCTATCCACTCCTTGATTAATATCAGCTGATTGTTCGTGAATAGCCGAAAGGATTCCACAAGAATTAGCTTCAAACATGTACTCACTTTTAGTGTAACCAATTTTCTTGATTACATCACGAGCAATTTGTTGAACATCTAAGTAAGTGTTTGATTTTACCTCTCCAGCCAAGATCACCTGACCAGTTGTTACCAAGGTTTCACAAGCTACTTTTGAGTCGGCATCAAATGCCAAAAAATTATCAATTAATGCATCGGAGATTTGATCAGCCACTTTGTCTGGATGTCCTTCACTCACAGATTCTGACGTAAATAAATAAGCCATAATAGTTTAATTTGTTTAAAATTAAGCGAGGAAAAAATGGTATTGCTACGAAATGCTAAAGGGAAGTTCCTGCTTTAGCATTTTTTAACGAGGTTGCAATCAGTTCAAATTTTTCCTCTAGAATTAGAGTGCAAAGTTATAAAACCATTTTGAATTCCAAATCAAACTTTACTTTTTTTTATTTCTTAAAAACATTTTTAACCGAAATTAATTTAAAAACACCCAAAAATTAGCTAGCCAAGATATTTTGACGGATTCGTAATAAAATCAATTTATGATTGTATATACTTTTATAATTTGTTTGGAATGATAGATATGAATGTAAATTATTTAAAATTGGCAAACTAAATTTCAAAAATCAGAAGCAACGTAATAGTTATTTGCCTAAATATGCAGAAGGGAAATTTGTTTCTTTCAGAAATATGACGTTAATTTGCAGCTCAAAGTTCATATATACGTATTGAAAATGTTATAAAGAAAGGTAGAGGGATTAGACCCGATGAAGCCTTAGCAACCCTTCGGTAAATCGAAGAAGGTGCTGCATTCTACCACAGCAATGTGGAAAGATAACACGAGATTTTTTCTAGTTCCCATCTAGATTTCTTTCTAATATTTCCAACACAAATCAAAAATTACAACCGATTTGACATTGGAAAATAAAATCCAACACATACAAATACAAAATTTCATCACAGAAAGTGGTGCTCAATATCCTGTAATCAATTTGAGTTACCAAGTTTTTGGTCCAAGTTTGAATTCAGCGCCTATTGTTTTGGTTAATCATGCCTTGACCGGAAACTCTCAAGTGATTGGAGCTCAGGGTTGGTGGAACGATCTTATTGGCGAAAGCAAAACGATAGATATATTGAAATATACCGTTTTGGCTTTCAATGTTCCAGGTAACGGATATGATGGTTTTTCTATAGAAAACTACCAAGATTTTAATGCGAGAGATATTGCCAAACTATTCAATCAAGGAATTGCGATCTTGAAAATAAAGCAACTATTTGCTATTATTGGTGGTTCAGTTGGAGGAGGAATTGCATGGGAAATGGCGGCTTTGGAACCTAAAATCACGCAACATTTAATTCCAATTGCGACTGATTGGAAATCGACTGATTGGTTGATTGCGAATTGTTTTTTGCAAGAGCAAATTTTATCCAATTCGTCTAAACCTATCGAAGATGCTCGTATTCACGCTATGTTGTGCTATAGAACACCCGAGTCGTTTTCATCTAAATTCCAACGCACTACTAACGAAGAATTGGGCATTTATAATATAGAAAGTTGGTTAGCGCATCATGGAAATAAGTTGCAAAAGCGTTTTCAGCTTTCGGCTTATAAAATGATGAACCAATTATTAAAATCGATTGATATTACAAGAGGAAGAGATTCTTTTGCGACAGTAGCATCAAAAATTGAGGCGAATATTCATATTATTGGAATTGATTCTGATTTGTTTTTTACAGCAAATGAGAACCGAGCTACGTATGAAGAATTAAAAAAACAGAAAAAAAATGTATCCTATCAAGAAATCGTTTCCATTCATGGTCACGATGCTTTTTTGATAGAGTACCAACAATTACATAATTTATTGGCTACCATTTTTTAATGGTACAACCTATAAAACAGACACTATGAAGATTTTAAAATTTGGAGGGAAGTCATTATCTAACGGAGAAGGATTAGATAAAGTAGTTGCAATTATTTTAGACAAAGTAAATCAGGGCGAGAAAATAGCCGTGGTCGTTTCGGCACGTGGAAATGCTACTGACGAATTGGAAGAACTATTATCAATTGCATCTAAAAATGAAAGTTACAAGCCATTGTTAGAACAATTTAAATTGGAACAACAAAATGGGTTTGCGGATGTTGATTTTTCTGAAGAATTTACCGTTCTTGAAAAATTATTTGAAGGCGTAAGCTTAATTGGAGATTACAGCAGTAAAATTAAGGATCAAATTTTGTCGATTGGCGAAGTACTTTCTGCCAAATTACTTACCTCAATTTTGATTAATAATGGGGTAAATGCCCGTTTTGCTGACAGTAGAGAATTGATTAAAACCGATTCGAAATTTGGCGATGCACAACCAATTGAACAAGCGTCTAAGAAAAATGTAATTCAGTATTTCAAAGAAAATGAAGATGCCGTGAATATTGTAACCGGTTTCATTGCTTCGAATGCTAAAAATGTGACGACTACTTTAGGTAGAAATGGAAGTAATTATACTGCTTCTTTAATTGCTAATTATTTGAATGCAGAGGAATTACAGAACTATACGCACGTGGACGGTATTTACACTGCCAATCCTGATTTAGTTCCTGATGCTAAGAAAATTGATTATTTGACGTTCAACGAGGCAAATGAGTTGGCTAATTTTGGGGCTACCATTTTACACGCTAAAACAATTATTCCTTTATTAGAGAAAAACATTCCACTTCGAATTTTAAATACGTTCAATCACGAAAATAAAGGTACCTTAATTCGTTCTACCGCAAGCAAAGAAGGGATTAAAACGCTTTCAGTATTGGAGAACGTGGCGTTGGTGAATCTAGAAGGACGCGGATTGCTTGGAAAAACGGGAGTTGATGCCCGAATTTTTAAAGTGATGGGTGATAATGATATTAGTGTAAGTATCATTTCGCAAGGTTCTTCAGAAAGAGGAATTGGTTTGGTGGTAGATGCTGATAAAGCAACTACTGCAATGATTCAGTTGGAAAAAGAATTCGAAAATGATTTCTATTCGAAAGACGTTAATAAAATTTCGGTGACTGATAATGTATCGGTGATTTCGATTATCGGGCAAGATTTGAGTACTTTCCACAAGCCTTATACAGCTTTGATCAAAAATAAAATTGTTCCGATTTTGTTCAACAACACTGTTACGGGTAAAAACGTGAGTTTGGTGGTGAAAAAATCCGAATTGAATCGTGCCTTGAATGTTATTCACGGAGAGATTTTTGGGGTTTCGAAAAAAATCAACATTGCCATTTTTGGACATGGTTTAGTAGGCGGAACGTTGATTAACCAAATTCTTGAATCGGCTACAGCCATCGAGAAAAGGAAAGATGTGAAGTTGAATATTTTTGCTATCGCCAATTCACAAAATGTACTTTTAAATAAAAATGGGGTAACACCCAACTGGAAAAACGAAATCCAAAACAAAGGGACGTTGTATTCTATTCAAGATGTTATTAAGTACGCCAATGAAAATCATTTGGAGAATTTAATTGCAGTGGATAACACGGCAAGTTCCGAATTTGTAGAGAACTACATTCCATTGATTGAGAGTAGTTTTGATTTAATTTCGTCCAATAAAGTAGCTAATACGTTAAGTTACGGTTTCTATAAAAAACTACGTAAAGTTTTAGCCGACAACCAAAAAACCTATTTGTATGAAACCAATGTAGGTGCGGGTTTGCCTCTGATTGATACGATTAAATTATTGCACCTTTCAGGAGAAAATATTACTAAAATTAAAGGAGTTTTTTCAGGAACGTTGAGTTATTTGTTCAATAATTTCTCTGCTAAAGATGTTCCGTTCAGTGACATTTTGAAAGAAGCTATTGATAATGGTTATACCGAACCCGATCCAAGAGAAGATTTATGTGGAAATGATGTTGGTAGAAAATTGTTAATTTTAGCACGTGAATTGGATTTACAAAACGAATTTGAAGAAATTGAAATTCAGAATTTAATTCCGGAACATTTGCGTGAAGGAAGTGCATCTGAATTTTTAACCAAATTGAAAGAATTTGACGCTGTCTACGCTAAAATAAAAGAAGAACAACAACCGAATCACGTGTTGAGATACATCGGCGAATTGTCAGGCGATTTGCAAAGCGACAAAGGAAATTTAGAAGTTAAATTAGTTTCAGTTCCTTCAGATACTGCTTTAGGTGGATTGAAAGGTTCAGACTCGTTCTTCGAAATTTATACCGAATCGTATGGAGACAGACCTATTGTAATTCAAGGAGCAGGAGCCGGATCGGCGGTAACAGCAAGAGGTGTTTTTGGAGATATTTTGAGATTGTCGGATAAGGGGTAAGATTTCAAATTTCAGATATACGATATTTGATTTTCGATTTTAAAAACAAAACAAATGAAAATAACATTAGAAAGAGTAAACGAAAACTTTCATTTTCAATTGAAAAATGACAGAGGACACCTTGTCAATGTAGATGCTCGTCCTGCCTTTGGCGGAAACGATATGGGGCCAAGTCCAATGGAATTGGTTTTGATGGGTGTTGCGGGTTGTAGCGGCATTGATATGATTTCGATTTTAAAAAAACAACGTCAAGAAATTACGTCTTTTAAAGCTGAGGTAGAAGGTGAACGCGTACCAGTTGGAGAGGCAAATCCGTTTAAAACAATTCACTTGGTTTTCTTTTTGGAAGGCCCAATCAACGAAGATAAAGCGGCTAGAGCGGCTAAATTATCTTTTGAAAAATATTGTTCGGTTTCTAAAACATTGGAACCAACTGCAACCATTTTGTACAAAGTAGTATTGAATGGAGTGGAATTAGCGAATTAAATAAATACAACTACAATGAACGAACAAGATTTTGGTTTTGAAACTCAAGCAATACGCGGTCAATTAGAAAGAACACAATACTTAGAGCATTCGGTGCCTTTGTACTTAACTTCTAGTTTTGTCTTTGAAGATGCCGAAGATATGCGTGCTTCTTTTGCAGATGAGAAAGAGCGTAATATTTACAGCCGATACAGCAATCCCAATACGATTGAATTTATCAATAAGGTGTGTCAAATGGAAGGTGCCGAAACGGGTTTTGCTTTTGCTTCGGGTATGGCAGCCGTGTATTCTACTTTTGCTGCTTTATTGAAATCGGGCGATCATATTGTTTCTGCTAGTAGTGTTTTTGGAGCAACGCATTCCTTGTTTGTGAATTATTTTCCTAAATGGAATATTGAAACGACTTATTTTGACATTAATGCTACAGAAACTATTGAAAGTTGTATTCAATCCAATACTAAAATTTTGTTTGCCGAATCTCCAACGAATCCTGCTGTAGATATTATCGATTTGGAATTATTGGGAAAAATTGCAAAAAAACACAATTTAATTTTGATTATCGACAACTGTTTTGCAACGCCTTATTTGCAACAACCTATAAAATGGGGAGCAGATTTGGTGATTCATTCCGCTACTAAATTGATGGATGGTCAAGGTCGTGTTTTGGGCGGAATCACAGTAGGTAGAGCCGATTTGATTAAAGATATTTATCTTTTTTCTCGATTAACAGGACCTACTTTGTCTCCATTTAATGCTTGGGTATTGTCGAAAAGTTTGGAAACATTGGCAGTTCGTTTGGAAAAACATTGTGAAAATGCATTGAAAGTAGCCGAGTTTTTAGAAAACCATCCTCAAGTCAATAAAGTAAAATATCCCTTCTTGAAATCGCATCCTCAATATGCTATTGCGCAAAAGCAAATGAAATTAGGAGGCAATATTGTTGCTTTCGAAATCAAAGGCGGAATCGAAGCAGGAAGAGCGTTTTTGGATAAAATTAAATTATGTTCTTTGTCGCCAAATTTAGGAGATACTAGAACGATTGTTACGCATCCAGCATCAACAACACACAGTAAGTTATCAGTTGAAGAGCGTTTGGCTGTATCTATTACCGATGGTTTGGTTCGTGTTTCTGTAGGATTAGAAACCGTAACTGACGTCATTGCTGATTTGGAACAAGCCTTGTCTTAAAATTTACGATTTACGATATTGGATTTACGATAAAGAATTCTACTTTCGCATATCTAATGTCGTATATATAAATCATGTTATCAAAGAAAACAAAATACGGAATTAAAGCTTTGACTTTTTTGGCACGCCAAGAGAATCAAACGCCGGTGCAAATTGCTGAAATAGCAAAGAGCGAGCACATTTCGATTAAGTTTTTAGAAAGTATTTTATTATTGTTGCGTCATTCGGGTTTTTTGGGAGCCAAAAAAGGAAAAGGCGGTGGTTATTATTTAATCAAAGATCCTAAAGACATTAATATGGCGCATGTATATCGTATTTTGGAAGGTCCTATTGCTTTACTTCCTTGCGTAAGTCACAATTTTTATGAAAAATGTGATGATTGTGTAGACGAACTGAGTTGTTCAGTACATAAATTAATGACTGAAGTCCGCGATAACACACTGATGATACTCGAAAACAACACCCTAGCAGACGTCTCGTTTTAAATTCAAACTTTTTTAGTTTCCATTTTGTAATTAGTAAAAAAGTACTATTTTTGCATTTTAATCTACTATTCCGATAGGGTAATAGATTTTAAAATATCAATTTGAAGAATAAGTAGTAATAATGAGTCAAGAAGTAAAAGAAAATACAGTTTCAGTAAACGCAAAAGTACCTTTCAAACAACGTTTGTGGGTGATCATTCCAGTTGTTTTATTGGTGGGATTGATTTCTAGCTTAATTTACAATCACTATGCTGAGTTTTCTTGGAATGGATTAGTAGCAGGCTTCGATCAAGAATTATTGATTTTTTTCTTAATTGGAGTATTCGCGCAGTTAGTTGATGGCACTTTAGGAATGGGTTATGGAGCGACTTCTACTTCTTTTTTGTTGGCATACGGAATTCCGCCAGCCATCAGTAGTACGGGAGTTCACGTTGCAGAAATGTTTACCACAGGAGCATCGGCAATATCGCACCACCGTTTTGGAAATATCAATAAAAAATTAGTAAAACATTTATTAATTCCAGGAGTGTTAGGGTCGGCTACAGGAGCCTATTTACTTTCAGATATCATCGATGGAGATGTAATAAAGCCTTTTATTGCCGTGTATATGATTGCATTGGCGATTATAATAATTAGAAAAGCGGCTCAGAAAAACATTGTCAAAAAGAAAACCAAACGCTTGAGTGTCCTAGCTTCTTTTGGAGGATTTATGGACGCTGTTGGTGGCGGTGGTTGGGGACCAATAGTTACTTCTACTTTGTTAGGACGCGGTAGAAATCCACGTTATACTATAGGTTCTGTAAATGCTGCTGAATTTGCCGTTTCTTTTGCCAGTGGAGTAACGTTCATGCTTTTTGGTGGAATTGAAGGTTGGCAAGTAATCATTGGTTTGATTTTAGGTGGAGTGATTGCTGCGCCAATTGCAGCCATTTTAGTGAATAAAATAAAAAGACAACCCATGATGATTGCAGTAGGAATTTTAATCATCATTTTAAGTTTACGAACCTTATCTAAATTACTATAATGAGTGCATTTGTTGTAAATAGTTTATTAGACAAAACAAAAGACTTTTCTATCGAGGATACCCTTGCTTTTTTGGTTAAGGAATATCCAAATCAAGTCGTTTTTTCTACTTCTTTTGGACAAGAAGATCAAGTGATTACCGATTTTATTGGTCAAAATCAATTGCCAATTACTGTTTTTACATTAGATACAGGGCGTTTGTTCCAAGAAACCTACGATGTGTTTCATAAAACTGTAAAAAAATACAAAACTGAAATTAAAACCTATTATCCGGATACAGCTGAGGTAGAAGCCTTGTTGAATCAAAAAGGACCGAATAGTTTTTACGATTCGGTAGAAAATAGAAAAGAATGTTGTTTCATTCGAAAAGTAGCGCCTTTAACTAAGGCCTTAAAAGGGAATGCCATTTGGATAACCGGTTTAAGAGCAGAGCAATCAGAGAATAGAAGTGATTTGAATTTCTTTGAATACGATGCTCATTTTGATATCATTAAATTCAATCCGTTGTTTAAATGGACGTTACAAGAAATAGAAGAATATTTAGAAAAAAATAATGTGCCACAGAATACCTTGCACAAGAAAGGTTTTGTAAGTATCGGTTGTGCGCCTTGTACTCGTGCCATACTTCCAGGTGAAGATATTAGAGCAGGAAGATGGTCGTGGGAATCGAGTCATAAAGAATGTGGCTTACACCAAAAATAAATTAGGAATTATAAATGATTTTAAATCATTTAATCTTTAAATAAAAATAATGAGTTCAATAGTTAAAACAAATGCTTTAGAAAGCGAAGCAATCTACATTTTTAGAGAAGTAATTTCTCAATTTGAGAAACCAGTATTGCTTTTTTCAGGAGGAAAAGATTCAATTACTTTGGTGCGTTTGGCACAAAAAGCTTTTTTTCCAGCCAAAATTCCTTTCCCATTATTGCACGTTGATACCGGGCATAACTTTCCTGAAACTATTGAATTTAGAGATAAATTAGTTGCTGAATTAGGATTGGAATTAATCGTTCGAAACGTACAAGATGCGATTGATCAAGGAAAAGTAGTGGAAGAATCTGGGAAGTATTCTAGTAGAAATAGTTTGCAAACCACCACGCTTTTGGACGCCATTGAAGAATTCAAGTTTGATGCTTGTATTGGTGGAGCGCGAAGAGATGAAGAAAAAGCAAGAGCTAAAGAACGTATTTTTTCTGTTCGTGATGATTTTGGTCAATGGGATGAGAAAAATCAACGCCCTGAATTATTCGATTTGTTGAACGGAAAAATAGAAATTGGTCAAAACGTGCGTGTTTTTCCAATTTCTAACTGGACAGAATTAGACGTATGGAGTTATATCGAACAAGAACAAATTGAAATTCCATCGATTTATTTTTCACACAAACGAAAAGTATTTTTGAGAGATGGATTGATTTGGTCACATTCGCCATTTGTTTACCAAGAAGAAGACGAAGCAATTGAAGAACGTATTGTTCGTTTTAGAACAGTAGGAGATATGAGTTGTACGGCAGCTGTCGAATCGTATGCAGCAACTATTCAAGAAGTAGTAGGAGAGATTCGATCATCTACTATTTCTGAAAGAGGAGCTAGAATTGACGACAAGCGTTCAGAAGCTGCTATGGAGAAAAGAAAACAACAAGGGTATTTTTAGAATAAGGCAAAAGTAATAAAGCATAAGTAAAAGGTAAAAGGAGTTTAAACTTTAAACCTTTTAAACTTTAAACAAAATATAGAAATGGAAGTTTTAAAAATAGCAACAGCAGGAAGTGTAGATGACGGAAAGAGTACTTTAATCGGGAGGTTATTGTATGACACCAAATCATTGACTACGGATAAAATTGAAGCAATAGAAAAAAGTAGCAAACAAAAAGGTTACGATTATCTTGACTTTTCTTTGGCTACAGATGGTTTGGTTGCCGAGAGAGAGCAAGGAATTACGATTGATGTAGCGCATATTTATTTTTCAACGGCTAAGAAAAGTTACATCATTGCCGATACTCCTGGTCACGTAGAATACACTCGTAATATGGTAACAGGAGCTTCGACTTCGCAAGTGTCTATCATTTTGATTGATGCGCGTAAAGGAGTAATTGAGCAAACCTACCGCCACTTTTTCATCAATAATTTATTGCGTGTTAAAGAAGTGATTGTTGCAGTTAACAAAATGGACTTGGTGGATTATTCAGAAGATGTTTTCAATAAGATCAAAGCCGACTTCCAAGCCTTAAATGCGAAGAGTTCGTTCAAAGAACAAAACGTAAGTTATATTCCGTTGAGCGCTATTAACGGAGGAAATGTAGCCGATAAATCTGAAAACATGCCTTGGTACACAGGGCAAACCGTTTTAGAACATTTAGAAGATTTATCTCCAGAAGATGTTTTTGAAACCGGTAAAACACGTTTTCCTGTGCAAACAGTGATTCGTCCAAAAACAGAAGAATACCATGACTTTAGAGGATATGCTGGAAAATTATATGGTAACTCAATCCAAGTAGGAGATGCTGTGACGGTTTTACCATCGTTAACCGAATCGAAAGTATCCAAAATTCACTTCTTTGACCAACAATTTGATGAGGCTAAAGCGGGTTCGTCTATTGTAGTTGAATTGGAAAACGACATCAATGTGACACGTGGCGATATGATTGTAAAATCAGGAGAATTACCTCAAGTAGAAAAAGATATTAATGCGACTATTTGTTGGATGGACAGCA
>JACCDZ011519073.1_pt1 | contig 19123 bp, 18 predicted proteins | sample 7449551 | NCBI WGS metagenome assembly JACCDZ01 (sample SAMN15323452, study PRJNA562643) | freshwater metagenome | isolation source: river surface water | place: USA:Blue River Watershed | collected 2017-08-18
ATGAAAATTCGACTTGCCTAAATCGATACCAATGACTTGAATTGACATGATGGTTCGCCTCCTGTGCCTCGTAAACACTCTCAGCTTAGTCGCTGAGGAAAGAGGCGGACCATCTAATTAAACCGGCGCATGCCGGTTCTTTTACTGGGGCGTGGGAATTAACCCCGTAAATGCATCTGGCGCTGAAACTCGCGGATCTTCTCGACATAATGCCGAGTCGTTTGCACCGTCAGTACACTGCGGCTGGCATCGAGCACTTGGCCGCCGAATTCATCGGCTAATTTTTTCGCAGCATTATGCATTAAGTTGAAGTTTTGCAAGGCTTCACCTGGCCCTGGCAAGGTCATAAACAAGCTCAAACCACGGGTTTGCAGCTTATCCATCTCTTCTAAATCAAAGGTACCTGGATTAAACATATTGGCCAAACTGAACAACACGCCACCAGAGCCGGCAGCGTCTTGATGACGATGGAAAATATTCATCTCGCCATATTTAAAGCCCAGTGTCAGCAGGGACGGTAACAACAAGGAACCATCGATGTCTTGGTTTTCTGGTACCAACACATACAGGATTAACACTTCACTGGGCGCATCGGCGTCTGAGGTGTTGCCGGCTTCTTCGTTGACACTGTCATCCTGCTCATTGGCTGAAAAGCTTAACGTTGGCTCATCACGGCGAGCGCTTGGACGCTCGCGCTCTTCCAACAATTGCTTGGCAGGTACTTTGACTTTATTGCTGCGGGGCGCAACGGCGGGTTGCGGCCGAGGTTGCGGTTTTTCGCCTGGCGCCAATTTACGCTTTTTACCAACGCCATATTCATCAAAACCATCTGGCTTTTGCGAACCGGCATCGTCATTAAAAAACTTATGATCAGCCTGCTGTGACGCCTTCCGATCAGACCACCAGCCATGAAGTGCCAAGCCAATGATGGCCAACACACCAGCCACAATCAATGCATAACGTAACTCTTCGCCCATTACTTCTACCTTTTAATTCTTAGGCTTGCGCCATTTTCACGGCGTCTTCCACATCCACTGCAACGACTCGTGATACACCGGGTTCCTGCATCGTCACCCCCATCAACTGAGCCGCCATTTCCATCGCAATTTTGTTATGACTGATATAGATAAATTGCACGCTATCAGACATTTCCCGCACTAAATTACAAAACCGACCGACATTGGCATCATCCAGCGGTGCGTCAACTTCGTCCAGCATACAAAAAGGTGCTGGATTGAGGCGGAAAATTGAAAACACCAATGATAAAGCGGTCAGCGCTTTTTCTCCACCCGATAATAAGTGGATCGTGCTGTTTTTTTTACCCGGCGGCCTTGCCATGATGGTTACACCGGTCTCTAGCAAGTCATCGTCGGTTAAATCAAGGTACGCGCTGCCGCCACCGAACACTTTGGGAAATAAGGATTGCAACCCTTGATTCACCTCATCAAAGGTCGCTTTGAATTTCTGCCGTGTCTCACGATCGATTTTACGGATCGCCGTTTCCAAGGTTTCAAGCGCCGAGACGAGATCTTGATGCTGGGCATCCAGATACATTTTACGTTCGTTTTGCGTGGTAAATTCATCAATAGCCGCCAAGTTGATCGCTCCAAGCTTCGCGACCGCATCTGTGACTTTTTCCAGCTGCTGTTGCAAGTGGCTTTCATCGGCATCCAGTGACAAGGTTGGCAGCAGTTCGGCGAAATTCACATTCATCTCGCGCAGCAGCTCCATCATATTGGCAGCACGGACTCGGTAACCTTCGGCGTCAAGCCGCAGCAGCTCGATCGACTTTTGCCGCTGCTGCCGCAACTGAACCAAGCCCTGTTGACCTTGCTCTAACAGCCGAATATGCGCCTCGCGTTGTAAAATCTGCTGATCGTAGTCAATTCGTGCCTGCTCCGCTTCATCACGACTTAACAGCAAAGCTTGCATCTCTTCTAACTCGACCGGATCGATCTCACTGAGCAGCTCATGTTGTGCCTCCAGTTGGCCACGTTTCTCCTCGAGCCTTGCCAACGCCAACCGAGTTTTTTGTTCGTGCAAACGCGCCGCATCCAGCTGACGCGCCAGCGACACCTGATCTAACCGCGCTTTTTGCAATTGTGCGCTCAAGGCATTGGCTTGGGCACGCCGCTCACTGAGTAACTGACTGGCATGCTGCTCGTCGGCCTGATACTGCTGCTCGGTGGCATGATGGGACTCTAATTGCTCCACCAACAGCGCAAGCTGCAGCTCACCTTGTGCAATCTTAGCGGCCAACAGCTGCAACTCATCACTCAGCTGCTGTTGGCGCTCGGTGTGTTGTTGCTGCAGACGTTCGATTTGCTGGCGTTGCTGCGCTTGCAGTTGCACTTGGGTCGACAGCTGTTGCAGTTGCGTTTTGGACTCTTGGCACTGCTGACGTTTAGCCAGTAACACACTATCGAGTTGCTCAAGCTCGGCGCTACGCTGAAGCAGCTGCGCTTGCATCGGCGCTAGGCGCGTAGAAAGTGCCACGTGTTGCTGCGACAACTGCTGCAACTCGGCCTGCAGCTGTATACGCTGCACACTGACATCCGCCGGTGCTTTGCACAGACTATCCACATGCGCCCACCAGCCATCCATGGTCACCAAGCTCCACGGCGCAACCAAGGCCGCTTGCAAGGATAAATCCTCGGCACACAGCACAAACTGAAAGCTCTGCGGGCAGGCACCGTCGATGAGTTCAGCCAAAGTGGCAAGCGCGGCGAGCGGGGCTGGACGCTCCAGCTGGTAGCTTACCGCAACGCCATTGGACTCCACCCAAACGCCATTGGCTGGCAAGTCGCTGGGCCACTGTCGCAAATGCTGCGCTTGATTTAATTGTTGCAACACCGCCAAGGCCGCGGCCTGCCATGGCGCTGGCACCTTGAGTGCGTCAATCAACCTTGTTTCACCAGCGGTGGCGGCGACCTGCGATTCGATCTGCTGCTGTTGCTTGGTGAGCAAGGCCACTTCAAGCTCGATTTGCTTGCTGGTTAACTGCAGCTGTTGCCATTCAGCTTGGCGTTGTTGGCGGTCGGCTTCAAGCTCTGTAAGGGATTGCTGCTCGCTGTCATGCTCAGCGTGTTGTTGCTGCAGCTGTTGCAACAGCTGCTGGTTTTCCTGGGTTAATTCGGTCAACTGACGGGTTAAGTCTTGCTGATCAAGCTGTGATAACTCTTGGCCTAAACGCAGTTGCAGGTGACGTTGATGCTCCAAGGTCGATTGCAGTTGCGTATGTTGATGGCGTAATTGATAAAACTGTTGCTCAAACTGGCGTTGTGCTTGACGAACGCTGACGCTGGCCTCTTCGGCTTGGACCAACTGCTGTTGTAGCTCAGCGACTTGCTCATCGAGCATCTCAAGCGCGGGGGCTTGTTCGAGCAATAATGCTTCAAACTCGGCAATTTGGGCCAGTTCTCGCTGCTGATTGTCGAGCTGATGTTGCACATCCAGGGCTAACAGGCGTTTTTCATCGGCCAATTCTTGCGAGCGACGACGTTGATGCAACAGTTGTTGCTCGAGGGCGGCAATCTGCGTGCTGGTGGTAAAAAACCGTTGCTGAGCGTCAGTTTGCTGCTGACGTAACTCGGCAAGTTGGGTTTTAGCCAGCGTCAGCTCAGCGAAGGTGCCACTATCTTGTTGTTCAAATTTAAGTAATTCAAGCTCTTGCGTTTTTAATTCGGTCTCAGTGCGTTGCAAGTGCTCGTTGTAGCGATACCAGCGCAACCCGGTTAATTCCGCTTTTAACCGTCGCTCAGCAGCTTTTAATTCCTTAAACCGCTCGGCCGTCGCGGCCTGGCGACGTAATTTGTCGATGTTTTTGGCCAGTTCTTCGCGGACATCGGCTAAACGGTCCAAATTGTCACGGGTGTGGACAATTCGTGTTTCGGTTTCTTTGCGACGTTCTTTGTAACGGGAGATCCCGGCCGCTTCTTCGATAAACACCCGCAGTTCTTGTGGCCGCGATTCAATCAACCGCGAGATCATGCCTTGCTCGATGATCGAATAACTGCGCGGTCCAAGGCCGGTGCCTAAGAAAATATCGGTGATATCGCGGCGGCGGCATTTGCTGCCGTTTAAAAAATACAAGGACTGCGCATCGCGCGTCACCACGCGCTTGATGGAGATCTCACTGCGGTCTGCCATACTGCCACTGATACGGCCTTGGGTGTTCTCAAACACCAATTCAACCGAGGCCTGCGACACGGGTTTGCGCTGGGCGGAGCCATTAAAAATAACGTCGGTCATCGCATCGCCGCGCAGATTTTTGGCGCTACTTTCGCCAAGTACCCAACGCACGGCGTCAATCACATTGGATTTGCCGCAGCCGTTTGGCCCAACAACGCACGTCATTGGGGTTGGAAACGGTACCTGCGTCGCATCGACAAAGGATTTAAAACCGGCGAGTTTGATGTGTTTAAGGCGCATGCCGAAAGAGAGGTCCGCACAATCGAAAGACTTACAGACTGTAACAAATCAGTTTTTTACTGTCACGGCTAAACTATTGAGTTTGTTGCAACTCCAAGGGAACATGGCAGCTTCAGTGCCGATTGATGCGCTGACTGTTGGTTTTTGTTCAGTAAAGGAGCATTCCATGCATTATTTCTTTCAGGGCTTGTCGTTGATCAATACCAAAGGTCTGCGCCGGTTCGTGTTGATCCCACTGTCGATTAACTTGCTGTTGTTCGCGACTGCCTTTTTATACCTGCTGCAGCAAGTGCAGGGCTGGGTCAATTATCTGATGGGCTGGATCCCCGACTGGCTGAGCTTTTTATCTTACCTGTTGTGGCCGATCTTGGTGTTGTCTGTGGTGTTAAGTTTGGCGTTTACCTTTACCATGGTGGCTAATTTTATCGCCGCGCCCTTTAACGCATTATTGGCGGAAAAGGTCGAACAGCATCTGACCGGCCATGTGTTTCCCGATGCTGGCGCTGCGGGCTTTGTGAAGGATGTGCCGCGGATGCTGGGGCGGGAATGGACCAAGTTTTTATATTGCTTCCCGCGCGCCATTGGCTTTTTCCTGTTGTTTTTATTGATCCCAGTCGGTGGTCAAATCATCTGGTTTTTATTTACCAGCTGGATGATGGCCATTCAATATTTGGATTATCCCTATGACAACCACAAAGTGTCCTTTCATGCGATGCGCCAATCGCTGCGGGATGACTGGACAGGTAGCTTTGGCTTTGGCATGACCGTGTCGATCGCCAGTATGGTGCCATTTTTAAACTTGTTGGTGATGCCCGTCGCCGTATGTGGTGCCACCGCTATGTGGGTCGACCGCCATAAGAGTTTGCATATCCAGCGCTAAACAGCGCCCTTTAGCGCCTTGTGCCGCCGTTGGTTTTGTGGCCTTCGGCGGCCTTGCTGGCAGACCTTTTAAGTTCTTTTGCCTGCAACGTCTTAAGGTGAATGCACTAAATATCATGCAAAGCGCGCTTGCCATCATTGGTGTTCGCGCCACACTTGGGTATAATGCGCGCCGTTTTTTTGCTCATTGGAGCCGCTGTTGAAAACCCAAGTTCTGTCCTCTCAAACCGACCTCGCCCTCGCCGCCGACCTGCTAACGCAGGGGCAATTGGTGGCGGTGCCGACGGAAACCGTGTATGGCCTCGCGGCGGATGCACGCAACCCTGCCGCTGTGGCTGGGATATTCACGGCAAAAGGACGGCCGGCCGATCACCCGCTGATCGTGCATCTGGGAGATGCCAGCGACATTCGCCAATGGGCCCAAGATATTCCAGACACCGCATGGCAATTAGCGGCGGCGTTTTGGCCAGGTCCACTGACCATGTTGCTGCGAAAAGCGGCGGACGTGTCTGACGTGGTCACCGGTGGGCTTAGTACCATCGGCCTTCGCGTGCCTGCTCACCCTGTGATGCAACAGCTGTTGCGCGATTATCAGTTGGCCGTTGCCGCGCCCTCCGCCAACCCCTACAAAAAATTAAGTCCAACCTCGGTCGAGCATGTGCTGGCAGGCCTTGATGGCAAAATTGCCGCGGTGATTGATGGCGGCGACTGCGACGTTGGGTTGGAATCGACCATCGTCGATTTGACTGGTGCTGAGGTGCAAGTGCTACGAGCGGGCCCGATCAGCGCTGATGAAATTGCTTTGGTGCTGGGTCGTGAGGTGTCATCGCCGCGTGAGCACAACGTGGCAGTGCCGGGGAACGTTAAAGCGCATTATCAGCCAAGTAAACCCTTGTCCATTTTCAATACGGCAGAACTTGCATCGCGTTTAAGTCATGCCCCTGCCGATGTCATTTGTTTGTATCTAAGCCCGGTGTTTCAATCGATGGCAAAACCAAGCTGGCAGCAAATGCCAGAGCAAAAAGCCGATTATGCTCGCACCTTGTACCGCAGTTTGTTTGAGGCGGATAAACGCCAGGGCAGTGAGATTTGGTTAGAACAGCCGCCGCAATTGCCAAGCTGGGCTGATGTGAATGACCGGCTGCGGCGGGCACAGCACAAAGGCTAATGCCTAGTATCGCAGCAAGATGATGCTAAAAAGCAGCCAATGGCTGCTTTTTTTCTTGCGTGTTAGGGCGCGCGTTTTTTCATCCGCTCAACAAAGCGCGCAGGTTTTTCTGCACTGGGTTGTTCCCGCACGATCACGGGACGCGACACAATCAAGTTGTTGGGATAGACCACCACATCGCCTGATTCTTTGCGCAGCACCGTTGAAAACAAGTTCACCTCTTCGATGGTGCCTTCTAGTGCATTACCGCCATCAATAATTTTGACTTTTTTGCCCTGCGAAAATGCGCTTTGTCCGAGCAAAATAAAAAACGCAGTGATGTTACTTAATAAACTCCAAGCCGCGAATAACGCCACCCCGACCACGGCGATCATCGATGAGGCAAGCACCAACAAGCCTTTGATATCGATGCCCCAGACAATCGATAACACCACCACCAACAACATAAACAACAAGATATGAAACACCACCATGGCGCGGCGATTCATTTCTTCTTTTAGCATCGTGGCCGCAATGGTGCGGTAAATAAAGGGGGCGATACGTCGACTTAGCACCCCATAAATCAGAAACACAATGCCTGAAATCACCGTTTGCGCGATCTCAGGTTTGTAATGCTCTGTGAGTAATTTAAGCTCATGTACCCAATGGACCGAACCGTCCAACATAATTGCTCCTTACCCTGCTATTAATCCAAATCGTTTAACGGCCAGGTGACGATATGATCTTCATAATCCTCAAATTTGACCGCTAATTCTGAAATGGTTTTGTTACGCACAGACATTTGTTTTTTGTGCATCAAACTTTTTTTGCCGTTGTTTAGCAATGGATGCCAGCTGGGTAAACCGCGTCCTTCCATCAACCGGCGATAGCTGCAGCTAATTGGCATAAAGAAAATGTCTTTCAGATTGTCTTTGGTCAATTTCACACAGTCAGGTACCAACACGGTGCGCATGTCGTAACAATCGCAACTGCAGTTGTGGCTATTTAAGTATTGACAGGCCACGTTGGTGAAATAAACAGTCTCACCTTCATCGACATAATCTGTCGGGCCAGCCTGCGCTTCATCGTCATCTTCAATCAGCTTGTTTAAGCAACATTTAGCGCAGCCATCACAGACCGATTCCCATTCTTCGGTGGTCATGTCTTCGAGGCGCTTGGTTTCCCAAAATTTATCTTGTAACGTCATTCTGTCCTCAGTGCCGTCAACGACGACGTCGAACTTACTGTGCTCGTCAGGGTGTAAAAACCATCGAACGACAGCGTGAGCGTATCACCGGCGTGAAGTGGCCCAACACCAGCTGGCGTACCGGTTAAAATCAAATCACCGGCCTTGAGTGTAAACCAATGCGACATTTCACTGATCATTTGGCAAATGCCGCGGATCATCAATCGTGCATCGCCAGTTTGCCGACGTTGTCCATTTACGTCTAATGCAAAACGCAACGCTTGCACATCGTCAATGGCCTCGAGCGGCACCAACGGCCCCATTGGACAAGCACCATCAAACCCTTTGGCGATCTCCCACGGCCGACCCAATTGTTTTTGCTGGGCTTGCACTGTGCGCAAAGTTAAATCCAGTGCTAAGCCAACGCCCCAGATAGCCGACAGCACTTGCGCGGGGCTTGCGGCACGCAACGGGGCTTTGAGCAACACCGCCAGTTCCGTTTCGTTGTGCACCTCACCATGCTGCAACGGAATGGCAAACTCAGCCGCAAAAGGGACCAAGGCCGTTTCTGGTTTGATAAAAAACAACGCATCCGGCGCTGTTTTGCTGTTCATCTCGGCGATATGATCTTGATAATTCTGACCGATGCAGACCACTTTGCCGACTGGCAAGGCGATGTCTTGCCCCGCGACATCTCGATGTTGATAAGTCATCTAATTGTGCTTTCCTGCAGGTTTAGCGACGATAGTATCAGCCAAGTAGCCAACACTGCTGACAAAATAATAAGAGCGGTTCCAATGCATTAACGTCTGATAGTTGCGATAAGCCAAATAAGCACGGCCTTCTTTATCATCCGGCATCACCAGCGTCGCCGGCAGATTGCTGTGTGCAAGCGCAGAGCCGTCGATGTTACGCACGCCCAGTTTCGCCCACTCCGTGAGCGGCCGCTCGCGTTGCTGCCACCACTCAAGCCACTGCTCGCGATTCTTACTCCCTTTCGGGATCACCAAGCCATAGTCAAACGTTGCCGGCAGCTGCACTTGCCGCCCCCAACTTTCGCCTGGGCGCCAACCTTCAGTTTTCAAATAGTTAGCAATCGAGGCAAAGGCGTCTTTGCGATTGGTCCAAATATTCTTATGGCCATCACCATCGCCATCTTGCGCATACTTTACAAAAGCGCTTGGCATAAATTGGGTGTGCCCCATCGCGCCCGCCCAAGAGCCTTTCATATCGGCTAATGTCACATCCCCAGCTTGCAAAATATCCAGTGCTAGAAAGAATTCTTGGCGGAAAAACGCTTCGCGACGTCCTTCGTAGGCCAAGGTCGCAAGGGCGGATGGCACCGAATAGTTGCCAGTAATTTTACCAAAGGAACTTTCAAGCCCCCACAAGGCAATGATAAATCGGCCTGGCACGCCATATTGCTTGGACAGTTGTTGTAACTCTGGCTGGTATTTTTCATAGGCCAACCGCGCTTGCTTGATGCGCCAGTCATTGACACGTTTGGGCAAGTAGGTATCGAGCGTTTCGACAAATTCAGGTTGCTTTTTATCGGCCACCACCACGTGTGGGTGATAACTTAAGCTGTTAAACACCTTCGCCACCAACGCTTTGGGGTAACCACGAGCGAGCGCTTCGGCTTTCAGCTGTTGGCAATATAAAGCAAAACCTGCTTCGCTCTTGTCCGCCGTGATGGCCTTGTTTGTGTTGGCTTTATTGGCCACCACGTTGGTTGACGTTGTGGCGGTGTTTTGTGTGGAGTCCGCATTGGCGGAACAGGCGCTGGTCACGACCAAACACGCGGCGATCAGCGTGTATTTCACTTTCAAATGCATCATGCAGTTGGGTCTTCCAAATCTACACCACTGGCTTTGAGCCACGCACGGTGTTCTTTTAACAAGTCTTCTTGCGGTGGTGGTAGCTGCAAATAAAAGCCTTTATCAGCTAACTCAGCACGCACTTTATCGATATCAGCACCGGCTAGTTTGTCGCGTTGCGCCAAATCCAACACGGTGACCAGCACGGGGGTGCCAAACATTTGACGCAACGCTTCAGGCACCGCTGAGAAATCATCACGTTTGACTAAATACAAGTAGGTTTGGTCTTTGCGGGAACTTTTATAAATCGCAGTTAACATGGGACAAATTCTGCTATTGGTCGCTTGCTTAAGAGAAGCGCAAACTATACCATGAAGCCTTGGGTCTTCGCACCGCACAAGCACCTCTGAAAAGGTGAATTCTGCCGCCTCGCAGAAAAAAAATGCGGTGACGTTCCTCGCAATTTCACAATGTTTTAAGCATGGTTGCTATGTCCGATCAAACCCTTGAACTCAAAGGAAGCTTGTTTCCTTTATCCGTGTTGCTCTGTCAGGACTTATCCGTCGACACACTTCGTCAACAGCTGCAGCAAAAACTAGCGCAAGCGCCAGGTTTCTTTGTGCAAGCCCCTGTCGTTATTAATGTTGAACAGTTAGATGAGGTGCCCGATTTTGCCGCCATCAAACAGCTGTTTATCGAACTGCAGTTGGTGCTGGTCGGTGTCTGTGGCGCGAGCAGTGAGCTGAAAAAAGCCGCGCACGCCCATGGTCTTGCGTCATTACAGCTATCGAAAAACAACAAACCTGTTGAAGCGGCCAAACCGCAAGCCAGCGCACCAGCAGCCCCAGCCCAGCCGACAGTGATTGCCGCGGATAACCGCACACTGGAAGGCAACATTCGCTCAGGCCAACAAATTTATGTCAAAGGCGGCGATTTAATCGTCCGCGGTACCGTTGGCGCGGGGGCCGAAGTGATTGCCGATGGCAACATTCATATTTATGGCTCATTGCGTGGCAAAGCGATTGCTGGCGCCGGCGGTGATGCGACAAAAAAAATCTATTGTTACAACATGCAACCTGAATTAATCTCGATTGCGGGAAATTACTGGTTAAGTGAAAACCTGCAAGGTGCTTTTTGGGGCAAAGCCGTGTGCATTGGCTTGCAGGACGGACAGCTAGCGTTATCAGAATTATTCTAAGGAAAACTAGGTATGGCAAAAATTATAGTGGTGACATCCGGGAAAGGCGGTGTCGGTAAAACCACAACCAGCGCAGCAATTGGTACCGGCCTGGCATTAAAAGGCCACAAAACCGTGATCGTCGACTTCGACATCGGTTTACGTAACTTAGACTTAATTATGGGCTGCGAACGTCGCGTGGTGTTTGACTTCGTCAACGTCATCAATGGCGAAGCAAACCTCAAGCAAGCCCTGATCAAAGACAAACGCTTAGAAAACCTGTTTATCCTACCCGCGTCGCAAACCCGCGACAAAGATGCGCTGCACAAAGAAGGTGTCGAGCGCGTGTTAAACGAGCTGGCTGAAGATTTTGATTTCATCATCTGTGACTCGCCAGCAGGGATTGAATCTGGCGCGATGATGGCGCTGTATTTTGCGGATGAAGCCGTGGTTGTTACCAACCCAGAAGTGTCTTCGGTGCGCGACTCCGATCGTATTTTGGGCATGCTGGCCAGCAAATCACGCCGTGCCGAACAAGGCCTACCGGGCATCAAAGAGCATTTATTGTTGACGCGTTACAACCCTGAGCGCGTGATCAAAGGCGAAATGCTCAGCGTCGATGACGTTAACGAAATCCTCGCCATTAAACTGCTGGGCGTGATCCCTGAATCGCAAGCGGTGTTAAATGCGTCGAACTCTGGTCAACCGGTGATTTTAGACACGGAATCAGATGCAGGTCAGGCTTATTTAGACACGGTTTCGCGTTTATTAGGTGAAGATGTGCCATTCCGGTTCTTGAACGTCGAGAAAAAAGGTCTGTTCAAACGGATCTTCGGAGGCTGATATGTCACTGCTTGATTATTTCCGTTCCTCGAAGAAAAACACAGCTTCCCAAGCCAAAGAGCGTTTACAGATCATCGTCGCCCACGAGCGCCGTCGCCGTACCAGCCCAGATTATCTGCCGCAGCTGGAACGTGATATTTTGGAAGTGATCCGTAAATATGTCGATATCGCTGACGACCAAGTGTCGGTGACCTTGGAAAAGAGCTCAGACGAATTGTCGGTGTTAGAATTAAACGTGACCTTGCCGGAAGACAAACGCGGTTAAGGTTCGGTCGACACCACCGTTGCATTAAAAAAAGGAGCCTAGGCTCCTTTTTTGTTATCGAGCTAAGCGATAGCAGCTGCGGGCTTGTTAAGCCGTCGCCTCATCAACCAGCGCTTTGACATGCTGCGGTACGGGCAAGAACCCTTTGAGATACTGCCAGCGCCAAGGCCTTAAAAACTCAGGAATTGGCAATGCTTGACGCTCAGCCGCCGTGACTCGCCAACACCAATTCAGATATTCGTTGAGTAAGCGTTTGACCGATAACAACTCTGGCGGAATATCGGCTGCTTTTGCCGCAGCATTGACCGCATCTTGCAATTGCTGTTGCACCGCCTTAAACCCTAAAAATTCGCCAGTCTCATAAAAGGTTTGCGGCACATCCTCGGCTTTAAGCTGACGGCTTTGTTTAATCATCGTGAGCCACAATGGGCCATGACGACGCACTTCACGCGGCGACATGCCATCGATTTGCAGCATGGCCTCGATACTGGTCGGTTTGCGCCGAGTCAGTTCGTAAATCAACGCATCTTTAAGCACCAGCGATAACGCGATATCTTTTTGTTGCGCATACGACGCTCGCCAACCGCACAACTCGCGCAGCAACGCCAAATCTCGCCCAGCAAATTGCCAGCTATTTTTCAGCTCAAGGTATTTAAAGCGCTCCGGCAATTGCCGCTGACGTCGCTCCACCAAGGAGCGGCCTTCGGCTATCACCAAGGCGCCACTATCCGGTTTGGGTAATTTAGCGCAGATCAAGTCGTATAACGGTAGCAAATAGTCGACATCATTGGCGGCGTATTCCAGTTGGGTCTCTGACAAAGGCCGCGCTAACCAGTCGGTGCGTGATTCACTTTTATCCAGCAGCTTGCCGGTAAACTGCTCCACCATTTTGGCGTATCCAACACTACTGCCCCACCCCATCAATTCGACCGCCAATTGGCTATCGAACAAACTTTGGATGTCTTGCAAACCCACAGTTGCTAAGGCTTCTAAATCTTCGGTGCAAGAATGAATTAACTTAATAATGCTCGGCTCACGCAGCAAATTTGCCAACGGTTGCCAGTCGGTGATCGCCAAAGGGTCGACCAACGCAACGCCCAGCCCCGCATTGAGCTGCACTAACCCAAGCTTTGGCATCAAACTGTTGGTACGAACAAATTCGGTATCCACTGCCAGCACAGGCTGACTAGCGGCACTGTCGCAAAAAGCCTGCAGAGCTTCATTGCTGACAATCATTTGGTAACGCATGGTAGTTACTTCCTTTCTTGCAGAAAAAAACCGGCAGCTGCCGGTTTTTTTATCAGAGCTTATTTGCCCTTGAGTTCACGTCGCAAGATTTTCCCGACGTTGGTTTTTGGCAGTTCACTGCGGAATTCTACCAGTTTTGGCACTTTATAGCCCGTTAAACGTTCTTTGCAGTGCGCAATCAAGTCTTGATCGGTCAGGCTCTGATCTTTTTTCACGACAAAGATCTTCACCGCTTCGCCAGTGGCCTCATTCGGGATGCCAACCGCTGCCACTTCCAATACTTTTGGATGCATGGCGACGACTTCTTCAATTTCATTTGGATACACGTTAAAACCAGACACCAGAATCATGTCTTTTTTACGGTCCACGATATAGAAAAAGCCTTGTTCATCCATCCGAGCAATGTCACCGGTGTACAACCAACCGTCTTTCAATACCTTGTCGGTTTCTTCCTGACGGTTGTAGTAACCCGCCATAACTTGCGGACCTTGCACCAGCATTTCACCAGATTCGCCCTCGGCCACATCGACGCCGTTATCATCCACTAAGCGGATTAAGGTCGACGGAGCTGGCAAACCGATACTGCCGTTAAAGCCGTCTAAGTCAAATGGCGACACGGTGACCAGTGGTGCACATTCGGTTAAGCCATAACCTTCGACTAAGCGGGTCCGAGTCACTTTTTGCCAACGTTCCGCCACCGGACGCTGCACCGCCATACCGCCACCGAGTGATAACTTTAAGTGTTGGAAATTTAATTCAGCAAAACCTGGGGTGTTCAACAAGCCGTTAAACAGCGTGTTGACCCCGGTGATCGCAGTAAACGGATACTTGGCCAACTCTTTGACAAAATTGGGCATGTCGCGCGGGTTGGTGATGAGTAAGTTGGTGCCACCGTATTTCATAAACGTCAGGCAGTTCGCAGTGAGTGCGAAGATGTGATACAGCGGTAACGCTGTCACAATAAACTCGGCGCCAGGCTTTAAAATCGGTCCAATGCAACCCGCAACCTGTTCTAAGTTCGCCACCATATTGCGGTGCGTTAGCATCGCACCTTTAGATACGCCTGTGGTGCCGCCGGTGTACTGTAAAAATGCTAAATCCGAGCCTTTGACGTCCGGTTTGACATAGCGGCTAATATCGCCTTGGCTGAGCGCCTCTTTAAATGGCCGCGCGCCTGCTAAATCATACGCAGGGATCATCTTTTTAACGTGCTTAACCACTAGGTTGACAATGCTGCCTTTGACAAAGCCTAGCATGTCCCCCATTTGGGTCAGGATAATATGTTCAAGTTGGACTTTGTCACGCACGTCTTGTAGCGTGTGAGCAAAGTTTTCCACAATAATAATGGCTTTGGCCTTGGAGTCATTTAACTGATGTTCTAACTCCCGCGGCGTGTACAGTGGGTTGACATTAACCACCACGCAACCGGCGCGAAGGACCCCGAGAATTGCCACAGGGTACTGCAACAAATTCGGCATCATCACGGCCACGGCATCGCCCTTTTGCAACTTCAATTGATGCTGCAGGTAAGAGGCAAAAATTTTGCTGTAGGTGTCAAGTTCGCGATAAGTGATGCTTTTACCCATGTTGATAAAAGCAGTGCGATCGGCGTAGGTCTCGATTGATTGTTCGAAGATGTCTAATAAGGAACTGTAGTGATCGGCATCAATCTCTGCCGGCACTCCGGTCGGGTAACGCTTTAACCAGACTTTATCCACCTTCCTCTCCTCGTCGTTTTGTCTATTATTTTTATAGGTAGGTTCACTGACTTTCGCAACTAACAAGCCACGATACAGCAACTGAGTTTTTACTCTAAACCAGCATCATCCCACAAAACTGGTCCGAGTACAATCCAGCCAATGTGTCGACACTTTGCTATAAAGTCAAGCCACTGTGCGGCGACTAGCCCGTTAGTTTTGCTGTAAAAACAGACGGATGGCATCCGCACAAGCCACCGGGTTAGTCATATGTAAATGATGCCCACCAGTTAAGTAAACAGTCTTAAGATGCTGCACATCCTGTGCATATGCCTTTAACGCCTGTTGCGTTAACGATAGACCATCGGTGGCGATCACAGCCAGTACAGGGCATTGGATCTGTTGCAATATCGCATGCACTTGTTCTGGACTATAACGAATGGCAGACACCTCTCGCAGCCGAATATCCGTGCGCCACGTCACGCCATGCCCGCAGGCTGCGGTGCCGCGCTGCGCGAGCAGCATCGCGGTGTGCTCATCAAAATCACTTTGTTTACATCGTGCTTGTGCTGCCGCTTTAAGATTTGGGTAGCTCGGCATTTGCTTAGTATCACGTTGCAAGCGGCTTAAAAGCCCCTGACGTAACTGTGCTGCAGCATCTTGGCTTGGGGTGGTCATCAATCCCATGGCATCAATCAGGATCAAGCGTTCAACATATTCTGGGAACGCTGCGGCAAAGGCGCTGGCCACCATAGCCCCCATCGAATGTCCGATGAGCGTTTGTCGTTGCCATTGCTGTTGTCGACATAATTGTAAAAGGTCAGCGACATAATCGACAAAATGATAAGCACTATGGGCTGGTCGATGACTGCTATGACCGTGACCTGCTAAATCCAAACTTTGCCAACTAAGCTCAGGTAACTGGTGGGCCAAGGGTAAAAAACTATTGGCATTATCCAACCAGCCATGCAGGGCCAAGACAGACGGCGATGACCGATGAGACGATGCCAGTTGCCAACCTGCGACCGTGACATCGGCCGCAAGTTGGTACTGAACAGACGTGGGCGAGGCGTGGCTCGTCATAGGCACGCGCTAGTTTAAGGCGGGTTGTGGTTTGACAAACTTTAACGTCATCCGGTCACTTTCACCAATCGCCAGATATTTGGCTTTGTCTTGCTCGCCCATCGCCAAGGTCGGTGGTAAAGCGTAGACACCACGAGGATAATCTTTGCTGTCTTTGGGATTGGCATTAATTTCAGAGCGCGCGGCCAACTCAAAACCCGCTTCTTTAGCTACTTGGATCACATAATACTCATCCAAATAACCTTCGCCGGCTCGGCTAAAAATGGCCGACAAGGTACTGCTGCGGTGTTCTTCCATCGCCAAAATACCACCGGGTTTGAGTGCGTCGTAGAAACTACGAAAGACGTCCAACAAATACCCTTGCTCATTCCACACATGGGCATTGCGACAGCTGATGATCATGTCGTAGGTGTTTACTCCCCCCAAATGCAGCATCGCCGGTGGATCAAACTCTAAAGACTGTACTTTGCCGAAATAATCCGCGTGTTTGGCGATATCTTGGTCAAGCTTATCGGACAACCGAGCCCAATGGATTTTTTTCGCATCGTCTAAGTTGCCATCATTGCGGCGGTTGCGCGCGATGGTCAACTGACCTTGCTCTTTTAAATACGGCGCTAAAATTTCGGTATACCAGCCCTTGGCAGGCCAAATCTCCAGCACATGCATCGTTGGTTTTAAGCCAAAGAATTGCAAACTTTCGGCAGGATGACGGTATTGGTCACGGGCTTTGTTCTCGGCACTGCGATAATCCGAGGCCAAGATGGTCTGGATATCCGTGTTGGCCCACGCCAAAGGCACCGTGGATACCAGGCCTGCAACGACCAACAAAGAATTAACGGCGTTCTTCAGAGCTTTGTTCTTGAACATGGGCTGGCCCCTGTGTCGCTGGTTGCTGACCTTGGTGAACTGGGATGAGGGTATGGATGCGGATGCCACCACGCATGCCCCAATACGGATCCCACATGGGGAACGTTTCAACTTCAACGCGTTCCTGTTTTTTCGGCCATAAGTGCACTGTGGCTTGCCCGATCACTGGAAACACATATGGATACTGCTCAACGTGGCCGTGTTCTGCAGGCTGTAACGCACCCAACACGGTCACTTGTTTCCCCTGCGCATACACCAGAGGATCTAAAAAGCCGTTGACGTAAGCAACAAAACGACCAGGCGTTTGATCGGAGACTTGCGGACGCCCACCTGCAGCTGCAGGAAAATACACAATCTCTAAACGCGTCTGGGTCGGATTGTTTTGAATTTTAGCAACCACGCCACTCCATCGAGCTGTGCCGGTGGTCACCGCGGATTGTGTCACGGCTTGATACGACACCAACATGGATTCGTCCGACACGCGTACAGCATCTGGGTAGGTCGCGCACCCGGCCAATACAGCGAGGGCAAGGGTACATCCCGCGGCCAACGTTCTCATGGTGTTTATCTCCTCTGGCATAGGGTTTGATTCGGTTAGGAAACAGCATACGACACTACCAACACGGATTTAGCTAAAAATACACTAAATTAGGGACGGCATTTGCCGCGTCGCTGCAGTTTGACCGCACAAATTTTGAAAAGTTCATCACTTAATAGTTCTTCACAATAAGCGTGTTCTGGCGATCTTACAAGCCACAGAGTTGAGCTAAATCAGCACTTTAATCGGACTTTCGCCACCATTAATCTCAGTTTTGTCCGATGTCATATCACTTTCACAAAAGCGGCGTTAGAATGCGTTCATGCAAACCCTGCCACTTCCGTTGTTAGGACACCTTATGAAACCTTTATTAACTACGCTTGCTTGCGCCACCGCGTTGGCACTTCTGAGTTCAACCAGCTACGCCGCAACCCCTCACCAAACCACAGGTTCTAAGGTCGCAGCGAAAAATGTCATTTTTATGATTGGCGATGGCATGGGCCCGGCGTATTTATCGGCCTATCGTTACTATAAAGACGATGCCAGTACCAAGCAGGTTGAACCAACGATTTTTGATCAATTGTGGGTCGGCGTCGCAACGACTTATCCTGATGACCACACGGTGGTCACGGATTCAGCGGCGGCGGCAACGGCGTTGTCGACGCATACTAAAAGCTACAACGGCGCCATTGCGGTTGATCATGCGCACAAGCCGCTGACCACCATGCTGGAAATCGCCAAAGCCAAAGGCATGGCCACTGGTATTGTGGCAACCGCGCAAATTAACCATGCCACGCCCGCCGCATTTATGGCTCACAACAAAACACGCAAGGCCTACAACGAAATCGCCGATGATTATGTCGATAACAAAGTAAATGGTAAATTTGTTGCCGACCTGATGTTTGGTGGCGGCATTAGTTATTTTGAGCGCAAAGACCGCAACTTAGCTGCCGAGTTTAAAAAAGCCGGCTATCAGTACGCCAACACTTGGCAAGATTTCCAAAACATTCAGCGCTTACCCGCCATGGCATTGCTGGCGCCGGTAGGTTTTCCAAGCGCCTTAGACACCGATGTTAAACAACCCTTGGCGCAAATGACCGACAAAGCGTTAAAACTGCTCGGTAGCCAACCGCAAGGCTTTGCGGTGATGATCGAAGGTAGCCAAATCGATTGGTGTGGCCATGCCAACGATATCGCCTGTGCAATGGCGGAAATGCAAGACTTTGACAATGCCATTCGTGTCGCCAAAGCCTTTGTCGACGCACATCCGGACACCATTTTAGTGATCACGGCCGATCACGAAACGGGCGGATTATCGCTTGGTTCCAACGGCGTGTATGCCTGGAAACGCGATGTGATTAAAGGCGTGAAACAAACGGCTGCCAAGCTGGCCAAAACCTTAGTACAAACCGACGCCACACAATTAACTGCCGTTTGGCAGCAACAAACCAGTTTGACGTTAACCGCAGACGAATGGCAACAACTCAGCAGCAAAATCGCCAGCATTAAGCCCGTGTTTACCGCCAAAGATTGGAGCAAAGAACAAGATGTGTTAGAAGCCGAGGCCGAATTACTGGAGCCGTTGGCAAAAGACATCAAGCATCTGGTGGATTTGTACTCGCAAACCGGCTGGACCTCAGGCGCGCACACCGCCATCGACGTGCCGGTATTGGCCTACGGTGCCGGCGCTTCGAAGTTTGCGGGCTTTCAAGACAATACCCAAATCGCAGAAAAGCTATTGTCGGTGATTGAAGCGCGCAAATAATACCGCGGTGCAGGGAAAAATTTCTCGCAGAAACATTACTGTATAAAAATGACCCAGTAAAAATCCACCTCCATAGGAGGTGGCTTTGCTTTAGGCCCCCTAGAAGGGGGCTTACTTAAGACTCTATTCCCAGCAGCAGCTGTCGTTGCTCTTCTTCTCTGGCGACTTTGTCTTGATGTC
>JACCDZ010733210.1_pt1 | contig 19122 bp, 19 predicted proteins | sample 7449551 | NCBI WGS metagenome assembly JACCDZ01 (sample SAMN15323452, study PRJNA562643) | freshwater metagenome | isolation source: river surface water | place: USA:Blue River Watershed | collected 2017-08-18
CATCGGGCATGACGGCGGTGTCTCGGACGGTGATTTGCTCGCACAAACAACCTAACCCGTTTCACCGTCCGTCCCTACCTCTTTCCCGCTAATCCGCGATGAACCTTTTTTTGTCCCTGCGACAGGGACGATCATGGCTCAAAGGCAGGCAGGGCGAGGCTTTCTGTCATAAAGCGGGCAAAGAAAAAGGCCGGTCATTTCTGACCGGCCTTTTTCCGAATTGGTGCCCAGGAGAGGACTTGAACCTCCACGTCTTTCAACACTAATACCTGAAACTAGCGCGTCTACCAATTTCGCCACCTGGGCTCGATGGCGCGCAATTTATAGCCCCTTCATGGGATTGTCAACGCCTTCGCGCTACAATGGGGTCTGATTGTTCATTTCGTGGCCAGAGGCCACTTACACAGGAAGTACACATGTCCAAGCCTACCTGGCAGGACCCGCACGCTGGCCGCGAGGCCGAGCGCTACGAAAACCCCATTCCCAGCCGGGAGCTGATTCTTGAGCTTCTGGCCAAGGGCCAGAAGGCCCTGACCGCCGATCAGCTGGCGGCGCACTTTGGTTTGTTTGAAGAAGACCAGGCCGAGGCCCTGCGCCGCCGTCTGGGTGCCATGGTCCGTGATGGCCAGGCCCAGGCCGACCGTCGGGGGGCCTATTCCCCCATGGATGAAACCCATATGGTCCGTGGCCGTGTTGTCGGCCACCCGGACGGTTTCGGCTTTCTCATTCCGGATGACAAGTCTGCCGACCTGCTGCTGACCTCCCGCGAAATGCGTCGAGTCTTTCATGGCGACATCGTGCTGGCGCGCGAGTCCGGTTACGACCACAAGGGTCGTCGTGAAGGCCAGATTGTCCGCATCGTCGAAAAGCGCACCAAAAAACTGGTCGGCCGCTATTACGAAGAGTCGGGTAACGCCTTCGTGGTGCCGGACAATGCCCGCATCACCCAGGAAATCCTGGTTTCGAACAGTGATCACACCGCTGTCGTCGGCCAGTTTGTCAGCATCGAGGTAGTGGAATACCCCACGCACCGTTCCTTGCCGTCAGGCCGCATTGTCGAAGTGCTGGGGGACTATCTCGCCCCGGGCATGGAAATCGACATCGCCATTCGTACCTACGAAATCCCGCATGTATGGCCGGCTGAAGTAGAGCGCGAGGCCGCCCGTCTCGATCCCGAAGTAAGGGAAGAAGACAAGAAGGGTCGTGTAGACCTGCGCGATCTGCCGCTGGTGACCATTGATGGTGAAGATGCCCGCGACTTTGACGATGCCGTGTATTGCGAAAAGCGTCGTGGCGGTTTCCGTCTCATCGTGGCAATTGCCGATGTGTCGCACTATGTCCGTGCCGGTACGGCGCTGGATACCGAAGCGCTAAGCCGTGGCAACTCCGTGTATTTCCCGCAGCAGGTTGTTCCCATGCTGCCGGAAGTGTTGTCCAACGGCCTGTGCTCGCTGAATCCGCATGTCGACCGCCTGTGCATGGTGTGCGACATGAATATTTCGCTGGCCGGTCGTGTTACTGCCTACAAGTTTTATGAAGGTGTGATGCACTCCCAGGCACGCCTGACCTATACCAAGGTCAGTGCCCTGCTGGAACAGCCGGACAGTGAAGCGGGCCGCCAGGTGGCGAAGGATTACGCACATGTTGTAGAGCCTGTGCAGCGCTTGCAGGATCTCTTTCATGTGTTGCGTGCCACCCGCGAAAAGCGTGGTGCCCTGGATTTTGACAGCAACGAAACCCGCATCGAGTTTGGTGTTGACCGCAAGATCGAGAAGATTGTACCGGTCACGCGCAACAAGGCGCACATGCTGATTGAAGAGTGCATGCTGGCCGCCAATGTGTGCGCAGCCGACTTTGTTGCCACCCAGCACTTGCCGGCGCTGTACCGTAACCATGAAGGCCCGCGCAACGAAAAGCTGATGAAGTTGCGTGGGTATCTGGGTGCGCTTGGCCTTCCGTTCACTGCAGGTCCCAAGCCACAGCCGGCTGACTTCAAGGCCGTGATCGACAAGATCCAGGAACGCCCGGACAAGCACATCATTGAAACCATGTTGCTGCGTTCGCTCTCGCAGGCGGTTTATTCGCCGGAGAACATCGGACACTTTGGTCTGTCATACGAAGCGTATGCACATTTCACCTCGCCGATTCGTCGCTATCCCGATCTGCTGCTGCATCGCGTGATTCGTGCGCGTGTGCAGACCGAGCATTCGCTGATGGGAGCCATGGGCGACAAGATGCGTCGCATGCGTGGCAAGAAAGCGGAGGGCACCGGCATGCCGGACATGGCCCAGATGCTGGCCTTTGGCGCACATTGCTCGATGACCGAGCGTCGTGCCGATGAAGCCACGCGTGATGTGGTGTCCTGGCTCAAGTGCGAGTACATGCGTGATCATGTCGGTGGCGAGTTTGATGGCGTGATTTCTTCCGTGACGTCGTTCGGTTTCTTTGTCGAGCTGAAGGATATTTACGTAGAAGGGCTGGTCCACATCAGTCGTTTGTCCGGCGACTATTACGATTTTGATGCCACCATGCAGAAGCTGGTCGGCAGTCGTTCCGGCACCCAGTTTGCGCTTGGCGATACCGTGCGCATCAAGGTGGCCGCCGTGAATCTTGATGAGCGCAAGATGGACTTCGATCTTGTCGGTGGCGGTAGCAAGTTGCGTCGTGGTCCGCGCATGGCCTCCGAAGAAATGGATAACGCACCGCGCGGCAAAAAGGGGCAGGGACAGGGCCGTGGTCGTGGTGATGACAGCCGCTCCGAACGTGACCGTTTGCGCAGTGGCGACATTCCCGGCAAGAGTGGCTCCAAGCCTTCCGGTGGCCGCTCCTCTGGCGGCAAGTCCGGCAAGCCTGCGGGCGGGTCTTCAGGTAAATCGTCTGCAGGAGGGGCTCCGAAGCCCGCAGCAGGTGGTGGCAAGAGCAATCCGGCAGGACGCAAGAAGAAGTAAATGGCAAAAAATATCGTGATCTATGGCCTGCACTCGGTGCAGGCCTATCTGGACCGGCATCCTGAAGGGGTGCTGGAAGTGTTTCTGCTCAAGAGCCGTGACGATGACCGCCTGAACAAGCTGGTGCAGTCACTGCGTCCGCTCGGCCTGACCCTGCAGTGGCGTGAACGTAACCAGCTTGATGATCTTGCCGGTGACTCACACCATCAGGGTGTGGTTGCACGCGTGCGTGAACAGGCACCGGGTGACGAGAATGACCTGGCCACGTTTCTGGACGGGCTGACCGATCCACCCTTCCTGTTGCTGCTGGATAATGTGACCGATCCCCACAATCTCGGTGCCTGCATGCGCAGTGCCGATGCGGCGGGAGTGCATGCGGTGATCACGCCGCGCGACAAGTCGGCATCCATTACGCCTACCGTGCGCAAGGTGGCGTGCGGTGCCGCAGACAGTCTGCCGTTTTTCCAGGTGACGAATCTGGCCCGCACCATGGAGATGCTCAAGGATCGCGGCATCTGGCTCATGGGCACGGCACTGGAGCAGGATGCGAAGTCGCTCTATGCCACATCACTTACCGGGCCGCTGGGAGTGATCATGGGAGCAGAAGGTTCCGGCATGCGTCGCCTGACCCGTGAGCTGTGTGATGGCCTGATCTACATCCCGATGGCCGGGACAGTGGAAAGCCTCAATGTCTCTGTGGCAACGGGCGTGACACTGTTTGAGGCAATGCGGCAGCGCACACGGCTCAAGTAAGGGGCTTCAGAGGGTGTTGTAAAAAAGACATCTGCTGAAAACAAAAAGGCCGCTCGGGAACCCGGAGCGGCCTTTTTGTTTTGATCGAATCAGTGTGGCTGCAGACTGATCTGCAGGTTGTCAATGCGGGTGACCCGGACTTCCATATCCCCAACAGCGGGTGGGCGACTCGCGGCATTATTAAGGGGGCCACCCAGCACAATGCTTTCGATGGTCATGTGCAAGTTGGCCAGGCTGTCGCTCAGGTCAAGGCGAATGGTGTCATCATTGATGTAGACGCGGGTGTTGACCATGGCCATTTCGCTGATGGAGACGCGTCCAATGTGGATGCCACCGCCCGAGTTGTTGTCCATCAGCGAGACGTTGCTCAGGGACAGGTTGTTGATGGAACCGTTGATGGTGACAAGCGGGTCTGTTGAGGTGTCCTCGGGGTTGGACAACATGATCTCCATGGGTTCATCCATGTTTATGGAAACATGCGAGTCATTACCGAAATAAAGAAAATTACTGACGTTGCCAAGATTCCAGCCGCCACTGCTGTTGCGGGTTGCGCTTGCGACACCAATCTGCGTGTTTGACAGGTCGATGTCGATGCCGTCACCCACATCCAGAGTGGCCAGTATGCCGGTGCTGCCACCGTCATCGACGGCATGCAGTGTGGCAGCAACGTTGCTGGTGGTGATGCTTAGTGGGTCGACTACGAGCGCGCCGGCATTTGGAATGCTTGCACTGTTGTTCGTGGGCCTGCCATCCCTGTCCACCATTGCCATGCGTACGCGGGCGGATGATGACATCTCCAGGCGGATGCCTCCATCAGACGTATAAGAGGGGGAGGCCGAGACGTATGTGTAGTAGTTGCCCTCGGTTGCCCAGACGATGTTGTTGGTTTCAAAGCCGGCAATATTGTCGAGTACAAGCTGATCCGGTGTGAGGCTCGCCATGTTCAGGGATATGGCATCTGAAACAAGACGAGAGTCAACCACTGTGCGCGGATCTGTCAGTTGGGATGGATCAATGTCCAGTCGCATGGTGTTGGCGCGGGTAGTCATCAACAGACCGGTAAGGACGTCAATCTGTGCCACTTCGGCCAGGGCAGTACTGTCGATGGGTGACATGGGAAAGCTTCGGAATGTTGTACGAGCATTCCCCGGGTCTTGATAGACGGGGTTCAGGCCGTCTCGAGTGAGTGCAATTGCCTGCTCCAGCGAGTCACTGGTGGTGTTCTCATTCAAGGCTGCGTCAGCGGACAGGTCGCTGTCCAGATCGTCCTGCACGAGGCTGTCCTGAGTATCACCAGCCGGCAGGATGTCGTCTTTCCGGGTGGTTTTGGACTGGCAGAGGTCTTGCTTGCTGGATGATTGTCCGTCGGCGGCGGCTTCGTTATCCCGACATTCCTGTTCTGTTGCAGACGGGCTGTCACTCGTGCGCGTGGTGTAGTCCACGACGGCACGCAGAAAATCGGTGTACGAGCTGTAATTCTTGAGCTGGGGGCGTTCGACGGCTGCGGGTGCACCGCTGCTGATGAGCAGTGCCAGTAGCGTTACTGCTGCTGGCGTGCCTGTATTGAATCTCATGTAACCCCCTTGCACGGGTTGCTCCACGTGTCGGCAACCTGTTTATTATTTTATGGCCGTCTACTGGCGGCCTTGTTCGCCATTACTGGCTTAATTCGTCGAGTGCACGACAATGTTGCTAGGGCCGTTGACTGGCCCGAGGCTCATGCCGGCAAAGGCTGCCGGTGCTGCGTTTGATGTTGTAATGCCGCTCAGGGGCTCAATTTCAACTCCCTCCAGTGGAGGGCTTGATGTCGCTGTGCGGGTATCGGTCTGGAGTGCACCTGGCACGCTGGCCTGGCTCATGTCGCTGCCATCAATCGACGGCAGGGGAAAGCTGATGTGGGTCGAGCGATTGTAGCGGACCGGGGCAGTGTAGTCCGGGTGGGAAATGTCCTTGGCCAACTCTACTGCGGTGTCCAGATCCTCCGGCCCGGTGATGGCCAGTGGGGGCGGGGCGGATTCGCTGGTGGGGTCTACGCCTTCGGGCACCGGGATTGGCCGGGTGGACGGAAGGTGGGGCGTCGTTGCTGCAGTCTGGACTTTGATGGCATGAGGCTTGGCCGGGCGGGACTCCCACGCCACCATTGCCTGCATGAAGGCATCATAAGAGGAGAACTGGTCTAGCCGTGGGCGCCCTTCTTCATCCGATGTGGCATGCAGCGGCGCCGACCCTATGGCCAGAGCGACTATCGCCAGCTTGATAAAGGATGAAAGCGGTTTCATGGTGCACCCGGTTTCCTGCCTGTTGTTGTAATTTTGATACAGGTCTGTCTGCATCTTAGCCGAGGGGGAGGGTAGCTTCAATCATTCATGCGGCTGCTACCCGGCGGTCAGACGGGTGGATTCCCTTGTTGTGGGGGGCGGTTTCGCGTAAACTTCGCGCCCCTTTGCCTTCCTGCAATTGGGCGCCGCCGGTTTCCGGGGGTGATCTCCTTGCTCCTGCTGCCAGACAGCGGGGGCTGTGCAACCCGTAAGGAGCAAAACAATGCGTCATTACGAAGTCGTGTTCCTGGTACACCCCGACCAGAGCGAGCAAGTGCCCGCCATGGTCGAGCGTTACACCGGAGCCATCAAGGAAGCCGGTGGCAAGATCCACCGCCTTGAAGACTGGGGCCGCCGTCAGCTGGCCTACCCGATCAACAAGATCCACAAGGCCCATTACGTGCTCATGAACATCGAGTGCGGCCAGGCCACCCTGGATGAGCTGGAAGAAGCTTTCCGCTATAACGACGCGGTTATCCGCAATCTCATCATCCGTCGCAACGAAGCCATCACCGAGGAATCGATCATGGCCAAGGGCGCGGAAGAGAAGCGCAGCCGCAAAGCCGCCCGTTCTGACGAAGGCACCGAAGAGGCTGCCTCCGAGGAAGCTGGCGAGTAAGCGGTTACTTACTGCGTGGAATTCAATGCCGTTCGGATCACAGGTCTCGTCAAGGAGCTAAAAGCTCCCCGGACCAGCCCGGCCGGTGTAGAGCATCGTGAGCTGATACTGGAACACCGCTCTGTCCAGAACCTGGACGGGCAATTGCGCGAAGTGCGCGCCCTGGTCACCGTCAAGGTCTCGGGGAGCAAGCTGGCGCAACAGGTGACCGGTCTGGTGCCGGGAAACCGGATCACGGTGAGCGGGATGCTGGCGCAGGCCAGTCACCGCGATACGCAGCAGTTACTGATTCACGCGCAAGCGATTGAGAGATTCGAATAGGAGAGCAAACGTCATGGCACGTTTCTACCGTCGTCGCAAGTTCTGCCGCTTCACAGCGGAAGCTACCAAGTACATCGATTACAAGGACACTGAAACCCTGAAGCAGTATGTTACTGAGACAGGAAAGATTGTCCCCAGCCGTATTACTGGCACGAAGGCCCGTTACCAGCGTCAGCTGGGTCTGGCCATCAAGCAGGCCCGTTTCCTGGCCCTGCTGCCTTATACCGACAACCACCTGTAATCCGGGAGACGAGTGATGGAAGTCATTCTGCTTGAGAAGATCAAGAACCTGGGTGCACTTGGTGCCAAGGTTGCTGTAAAGCCTGGTTATGGCCGTAATTTCCTGATTCCTCAGGGTAAGGCTGTACCTGCTACTGAAAAGAATGTGGCCGAGTTTGAAGCTCGCCGCGCCGAACTGGAAGCCAAGGCTAACGCCACTCTGGCCTCTGCCCAGGCTCGTGCCGAGCGCGTCAGCGCTCTGGCCGTCGTTATCGCTGCCAAGGCTGGCGATGAAGGCAAGCTGTTCGGTTCCGTTGGTACCCGTGACATTGCTGAAGCCATCACTGGCCTCGGCGAAGCGGTCGACAAGAGCGAAGTGCGTCTGCCTAACGGCGCGCTGCGCAACACCGGCGACTATGACATCGATGTGCAGTTGCACGCCGAAGTCACTGTTCCGGTCAAGGTCACCGTGGTTACGGCCTGATCCGGCGGTAATCAATCACCTGTCTGCAAGAGGGTGATGCACAAAAGGCGCCGCAAGGCGCCTTTTGTTTTTGTGTGACTGGCCTCTAATGCCAGCTGTCTTTGCTGCTCTCCTCGGGTAATCTTTGCGCTTCACTGACGAGTCTGCCATGAGCGATATTCCTTCAGCGGTTCTTCCCGGTAACGCTGCCGATGCGTCGGTGGCCAGTCTCAAGTTGCCCCCTCACTCGCTGGAGGCGGAGCAGTCCGTGCTTGGTGGTCTCATGCTGGAAGAAACAGCCTGGGACAGGGCGGCAGAGATTGTCTCCGAGAGCGATTTCTACCGGCGTGACCATCGCCTTATTTTTCGTGCGATTGCGATTCTGGCTGAGGAAAACAAGCCGCGTGACGCGCTGACAGTATCGGAGACGCTCAATCGTCTGGGTGAGCTGGAGGAGGCTGGCGGCATCGCCTATCTGGGTGAGATCGTCAAAAACACTGCCTCGGCCGCCAATATTGGCGCCTACTCCGAAATCGTGCGTGAGCGTTCGGTGCTGCGCCAGCTCATCAGGGTTTCCTATGAGGTGTCTGATGCGGCGTATCAGCCGCAGGGGGCGACGTCGGGCGAGATCCTTGATGAGGCAGAGCGCAAGATCTTTGCCATTGCCGAGCAGCAGCAAAAGGGCTCGGGCCCGCAGCCTATCCGTCCGTTGCTGGCGCAAACCGTTCACCGCATTGAGCAGCTTTACAGTTCCTCTGATCCTCTGACGGGGCTTTCGTCCGGCTTTACCAAGCTGGATGAAATGACGGCAGGGCTGCAGAAGGGCGATCTGGTCATTGTGGCGGCGCGTCCTTCCATGGGTAAGACCACGTTTGCCATGAATCTGGTGGAGAACGTGCTGCTGGGCGGTGCGCCAGTGCTGGTGTTTTCGATGGAAATGCCTGCAGATTCGCTGGTGATGCGTACGCTTTCGTCGCTGGGTCGTATTGACCAGACCCGTGTGCGTTCCGGCAAGCTGGAAGAGGAGGACTGGCCCCGCCTGTCCTCGACCATGGCCATGCTCAATGAGCAGAAACTTTTTATTGATGACACCGGCGGGCTGTCCCCGACGGAAGTGCGTGCGCGTGCACGTCGCGTGGCCCGTGAAAATGGCGGCGCACTCGGCCTGATCATGGTCGACTATCTGCAGCTGATGCGCGTGCCGGGGCTGGAGAGCAACCGCGTCAACGAAATTTCGGAAATCTCGCGCTCGCTGAAGGGCCTGGCGAAGGAAATGAACTGCCCGGTGGTTGCGCTATCGCAGCTTAACCGCTCGCTGGAACAGCGCCCCAACAAGCGTCCGGTGATGTCCGACCTGCGTGAGTCCGGTGCTATCGAGCAGGACGCCGACGTCATCATGTTCATCTACCGTGACGAGGTCTACAACCCGGAGTCCGAGGACAAGGGCACGGCAGAAATCATCATCGGCAAGCAGCGTAATGGTCCCATCGGCAAGGTACGTCTGGCCTTCCTCGGCAAGTACCTGCGCTTTGAGGATCTGGCGCCCGAGTACTATCGCGACCGTCGCGAGGATGAAGACTGATGCGTGACGCTGTTCTCCACATCGATTGTGGGGCGTTGCAACACAACCTGCAGCGGGTGCGTGACCTGATGCCTGGCTCAAGGGTGCTGGCCATGGTGAAGGCGGATGCCTATGGCCATGGCGCCTTGCTGGTGGCAGAGGCCCTGGCGGCGGACGGTTTTGGCGTGGCGTTCCTGGAAGAGGCGCTGGCCTTGCGGGCCGCCGGTATCCGTCAGCCGATCACCTTGCTTGAGGGCGTGTTCTCGGCGGAAGAAATGGCCGAGGTGGTACGCCATCAGTTCACTCTCGTCGTGCATCAGGACCTCCAGTTGCGGTTGCTGGAATCCGTGCCAGCCGCGACACCGGTGGATGTCTGGCTCAAGATTGATACCGGGATGCATCGACTGGGCTTTGCACCAGAACAAGTAACTGACGCGTATCGTCGGTTGCAGGCATTGCCGGGTGTGCGTTCTGTCGGATTGATCACTCATTTTGCATCTGCAGACGAACCGGGCTCTGCACAGACCCTGCATCAACTGGAAACTTTTCGTGCCCTGCAGCAGTCGCTGCAGGCTGAAACCGGCAATCCCGTGCCGGACAGCCTGGCCAACTCTGCCGCCATTCTGGCCTGGCCCCAGGCGCAGGGCAGCTGGGTGCGCCCCGGCATCATGCTGTATGGCTGTTCGCCGTTTGCGGATCGCAGCGCCGAGTCACTGGGTCTGCGTCCGGTGATGACGTTACGCTCCCGCCTGATCGCGGTGCGCGAGCTCAGGGCCGGCGAACCGGTCGGTTATGGCGCAAGCTGGGTGGCACAGCAGGACACCCGTATCGGCGTGGTGGCTGTCGGTTATGGCGATGGTTATCCCCGTCATGCCGTCAGTGGCACGCCGGTGCTGGTGAACGGTGTGCGCGTGCCGCTGGCGGGGCGTGTCTCCATGGACATGATCACGGTGGATCTGGGGAGCCTGCCTGCAGAGGTTGGCGATCCCTGTGTACTGTGGGGTGAGGGCTTGCCGGCGGATGAAGTGGCGGCATGTGCCGGCACCATCAGCTACGAGCTTTTCTGCAGGTTAACGGCACGCGTCGAACGCGAGACGCTCTGAGCGCACGGCGTAGAGCGGCTGTATAGCCTGCCTCGGGCTAAGCCCGTTTTCATATGCTTCCAATCTGTCTAACGCATTCATCCGGAGGCGCTATGCTGAAAATGCAAGGCACCGAGGATGAAGATCATGCGCACACTTTATTACCTGACGGACAAGGTTGAAACCGCCGAGGCAATGGCCTCCACGCTGGCCTCACTGAATATCGACAACAATGGTTACTACATTGTTAGTCGGGATCATGACGGCGTGCGTCGGCATCACCTTCATGATGCATCTGTCATGGAGGAAACCGACTTTGTTCATTCGGGAGAAAGAGGCGCACTGGTTGGAGGACTGGCGGGATTACTGTTTGCAGTGTGGATTGCCATTGCACAGCCGCTGGGATTGTCCATGAGCCTCGGTGCCTTCCTTTTCGTATCTGTCCTCATCGGGTGCTTTGGCGCCTGGGTCGGGGGCATGGTGGGCATCAGCCATGAGAACTACAAGCTGGAGCCCTTTCACCAGGCGATTGCCTCAGGGAAATACCTGATGGTGATCAATGTCCGTGAAGCCGCAAAGGCGCGGCATTTGAAGGAGGTAATGCATCATCGTCACCCGGAGGCCCGCTTCGAGGCTGAGGATGATGCGGGTACTGAGATATTCGCAACACGACCCGAGTTTCGCCCACGTCATCTTTGAGTTCTCGAGACGGAGATGATGCAAGCGATGGAGCGGTGAAAACCGCGTAATGGTCCGCGTTCAGCCACGGACCGACCCCGCCACCCGGCGGGGTTTTTTATGCGTGTCTTTTAAGCAGGCCTGTGCCTACAATCCGGTCAGATTTTTATGAAACCGGATGTCATGAGCAAGAACAAGAACCTGTATGCCTGCACGTCATGTGGCTCGGAGTTTCCGAAGTGGGCGGGTCAGTGTGGCGAGTGTGGCGAGTGGAATACCCTTACTGAAATCCGGCGTGAAGCAGCACCCAAGGGGCCGCGTTCCGGCGGCTATGCCGGGCAGGTAGCCAACGTCACGGTGTTGGGGGATGTCAGGGTTGATGCAGAGTCCCGCTTCCCCTCCGGCCTGTCGGAGTTGGACCGGGTATTGGGGGGTGGGCTGGTGGCTGGTTCGGTGGTGCTGATCGGCGGCGACCCTGGTATTGGCAAGTCCACCATTCTGTTGCAGACACTCACGCATCTGGCGGAAGGCATGCCGGCACTGTATGTGACGGGTGAGGAGTCGCTGGGGCAGGTTGCCATGCGTGCCAAGCGTCTTGAATTACCGATGGGGCATTTGCGCCTGATGGCGGAGACCTGCGTGGAAAACATTATTGCCACCGCGCGTGAGCAAAAGCCGCGTGTGCTGGTGGTGGATTCCATCCAGACGATTTTTACCGAGGCATTGCAGTCGGCGCCCGGGGGTGTTTCGCAGATTCGTGAATCCGCTGCATTGCTCACCCGCTTTGCCAAGCATTCCGGTTGTGCCCTGTTTCTGGTCGGGCATGTCACCAAGGAAGGTGCACTGGCGGGGCCGCGTGTGCTGGAGCACATGGTGGATTGCGTACTGTATTTCGAAGGCGAGGCAGATTCGCGTTTCCGGGTGATTCGCGCGGTAAAAAACCGTTTTGGCGCCGTTAACGAGCTTGGGGTTTTTGCCATGACGGATCGCGGCCTGCGTGAAGTCAGTAATCCCTCGGCCATTTTCCTGTCACGTCACAGTGAGGCCATTCCCGGTTCCATCGTCATGGTAACGCGTGAAGGTACGCGCCCCTTGCTGGTGGAAGTACAGGCACTGGTGGATGAGTCGTATGGCAATCCACGCCGTGTTGCGGTGGGGCTGGACCAGAACAGGCTGGCCATGTTGCTGGCGGTGCTGCATCGTCATGGTGGCATAGCCACGGTGGGGCAGGATGTGTTTGTGAATGTGGTCGGTGGTGTGCGTGTGATGGAAACCGGCTCCGATCTTGCGCTGCTGCTGGCGGTGACATCCAGTTTGCGCGGGCAGGCCTTGCCGAATGATCTGGTGGTGTTCGGGGAAGTCGGCTTGTCCGGAGAAATACGGCCGGTGACCAATGGCCAGGAGCGACTGAAGGAAGCGGCCAAGCACGGCTTCAAACGCGCCATTGTGCCCAGGGGTAATGTGCCCAAGCAGGCTATTGAGGGGCTGGAGATTGTGGCGGTCGGGCGTTTGCACGAAGCGCTTGAGGCCGTCTGAGCGTTTCGGCCGGGGATGATGATGCGCAGGATGACAGACAGTTTTGCCGTTGCACTGCTGCTGGCAGCATCCCTGACACAGGCGCAGGCAGAGCCGGCGACGGCAGAGGGTAAAGAGGCGGCAGCGGAGCGGCCCAGAATTGGATTGGCACTGTCGGGCGGCGGTGCGCGCGGCCTGGCGCATGTAGGGGTTTTGAAGGCGCTTGATCGTTTGCGGGTGCCTTATGACTGTATTGCCGGGACCAGCATGGGCGCGATTGCCGGTGGTGCCTTTGCGTCGGGAACGTCCGTGGCCGATGTCGAGCGCATGGTCAGGGCAGCAGACTGGGCCTATGTATTCTCGGACAAGCCACGGCGAAGCGATATTCCCTATTTTCGCAAGAGTGAGGACTTCCAGAGCTATTTTGATTTCACGCTCACGCTGAAGGGACTGCAACTGTTGCCGCCGCGCAACTTTGTTGGTGTACAGAACATTGGTCTTTTCTTTCGTGACCTGACAGATGCGACCTACGCAAAAAGCTTCGATGATCTGCCGATACCGTTTCGTGCGGTTGGTACAGACATTGTGACGGGCGATGAAGTCATCTTGAGCGAAGGCATGCTGGCCGAAGCCATGCGTGCCAGCATGACGATTCCTGGCGTGTTTCCGCCGATTCCCTACAAGAATCATCTGCTGGTGGATGGCGGGATTGCCAATAACCTGCCGGTCAATGTGGCGCATGACCTGTGTGGCGATGTCGTCATTGCGGTGGATGTATCGACGCCAATTTTCAAGGCGGACGAAATGAAGTCGGTTCTTGATTACGGCACCCAGGCAGTCAACGTCAGCATGCAGCGCAGCATGAACGAGTCACTGGCCGCCATTCAAAAACAGGACATCCTGATTTCACCTGCCCTGCAGGGATATTCTCCCGCCGATTTTGACAAGGTTGACGATCTGGTCCGGATCGGTGAGGAGGCAGTGGCGCTGAACGAAGAAAAACTGCGACCGTATCAGCTGGACCAGACGAGCTACGATGCGTGGAAACGGGCCGTGCAGTTGCGTCGTCATCCTGTGCCGAGACTGCAGCAGGTGACCATGGAAAAAACCCGGTGGGTCAACCCACGGGTGCTGCAGTCGTTGCTGGATGTGCGTCGCGATCAGGTGCTGGATACGGCGGCCCTGCATCAGCGCATTGATGAGGTGTTTGCGCGTGGCGACTTCTCCAGAATCAGTTATGACGTCCTGCCGGCAGAGGAAGGGAAATCGGTTCTGCATGTAATTCCGGAAGAAAAGCCCGGTCGTGATTTTGTGCGCTTCGGCCTCTCCCTTTATTCCGATTTCCAGGGAGATGCCGAGTTCACGGCGCTGGCCTCCTTGCGCAGGGCCTGGTTGAACCGGATGGATGCAGAGTGGCGAACCGATATTGAAATTGGTCGTGACAAGGCGCTTTACAGCGAGTGGTATCAACCGGCCAGCCTGGGGTCAGAATTCTTTGTGGCACCATATTTCAGCTACCGCAGTGATTACCGGGACTCCAGTCTGGATGGCGAGTTGCCATTTTCCTATGTGCTGAAAACGGTTGATACCGGCGTTGAGGTTGGTTCTGTATTCGGTCGCTGGGGCGAGTTGCGTGTGGGGGCATTGACCGGGCGCGGGAGCGTGGATGGCGAGGATGATCCGACGGTAGGGGGGCAGGGTTTTGACCGGGGCGGCTACACGTTCAAGCTCACGCTGGATCAGCTGGATAACGTCAGCTTTCCGCACCGTGGCGGGCTGGTACGAGTGAATTTCTACGAGTCTGCGGATGATCTGGGCGCGGATGACTCCTACTCGCGATTGTTGCTGGAGGGACGGCAGGCCTTTACGTCGGATGCCAACACGTTGCTGTTGGTGGGCCGGGCCGGCAGCAGTCTGGGTACGGACATTCCCTTCTATGAAAATGTGCGTCTGGGCGGCCTGTTCAATCTGAGTGCCATGCCGTCAGGCCGTATTGATACGCCCAACCAGATCTATGGACGTGCCCAGTATTATCGGCAGATTGCGCAGTTGCCGGGACTGGTCGGCAAGGGTGTTTATGCGGGCGGCTTGCTGGAGTCCGGCTGGGGCTGGGAGAACGATCTTTTTGATGTGCCGGATGCGCGGGACCTGCTCTGGTCGGCGGGCGCATATCTGGCGGCGGATACGTTTATCGGTCCGCTTTATCTGCTGGGTGCCTTTGGTAGCGACAACGAGATGGCGGTCTACATGGCACTTGGGGTCAATTTTTGATCGGACGGTCTCAGCGTGAGCTGGTGCGTCGGCGCCAGGCCCACAGGCCCAGTCCGGCAAGTGCCAGTACAATCAGCAATGGAGCAAGGATTGCCATGAGGGTCAGGGTCAGGGAGCCAAGCCATTCGCCGGTTGCAACGACGGGGTTGCCAAGGCCACCAGTGGTAGCTGTTGATGTGGCACGGGCGAGCATGCTGCCTGCCTGCACGATGCCGGCCGTTCCGCCACCGGCAATCAGTGCCAGTGACCACTGCAGCATCGGTTGGTCGATTCCCGTGATCAGCGATGCCGTCATCAGGGTGCCGGCAATGATCGCCCCTGGTGCAGCAACCGTGTCGAGCAGGTGGTCCACCAGCGGAAAATAATATCCGCCTATTTCCAGTACGGTGGCGGCACCCAGTGCCACAACGGCAGCGGGGGTTGCCAGCCAGGCCATGTCGCCCTGCACCGGGATGTAATTCAGCCAGCTGCCCAGCGCCAGTCCGAACAGTGGCAGAAATATGCGCAGGCCGGCTGCGGCCGCCAGTCCGATACCGACCAATAAGGCAATCATCAGTTCCATGTTCTGGCTCCTTGTCCTGGCAGGGTGCAGGATACGAAGATGTACGAAGAGATGCCACCCGCTCTGAACGCCATGAGGAGTGAGTCATGAGCAATGAATTGCCTGTGTTTCCGCTGCATGTCGTGCTTTATCCAGGTGCCGTGTTGCCCTTGCGGATATTCGAGTTGCGTTACCGCCGTCTTGTTGATGAGTGCGGCAAGCAGAAGCCTTTTGTGGTGGTACGCATCCGCGACGGGCGTGAAGTGGGCGAGCCTGCCTTTACGCAGGATGTCGGCACGCAGGTGCATTTTACCGAGCTGGTCAGTCAGCGTGATGGCACGCTGGGTGCCATGTTGCTGGCGGATGAACGTGTGCGCCTGCATGACTTTCGTGTCGAGGCGGATGGTCTGATGTTTGCGCGGGTGGAACCGCTGGCGGCCGACACGTATGTGCCGGTACCCGATGACCTGCAGGCACTTGCCAGCGCACTTGAGGAGCAGGGTGATGCCATACCGGATGCCGGCATGCTGTCCTGGCGGATTGCAGAACGGCTGCCGGTTACCCTGGATCAGCGCCAGCAATTGCTGGAAGAGACCCGTGTGGCACAGCGACTGGAGACAGTGCGCGGATGGTTGCTGCGCCACCCTGGCTGGATGACAGCCTGACCGCGTCAGGGTGCACTGTGTGTGACGGTCAGGTGCCGTCGTATTTCTGCTGCATCCTTTTCCAGTCCGGCAGCGTTGGCAGGGCCAACCAGCAGATCCAGAGGCTTGCGTAGCAGGCGGAGCAGAAAACTGCGGGAATCGCCCTTGTAGCGCGGCAGGATGTGCAGGTGCACATGCGGCACCGTCTGGTGGGCCGCCGGGCCGTCATTGACGTTGTAATGCACGGCGGCAGGGGCCAGTGATGATGCGTACATGGCCCGGGTAATCCGGCTGGCCGTATCAACAAGATGTGAGCGCAGGTTGCTGTCCAGTTCATGCAACTGGCGGTGATGCTGTTTCGGGATCACCAGCACATGGGCACGTCGCAACGGAAAGATATCCATGATGGCAATGACATGGTCATCTTCATGAACCTTGATGGCGGGCAGTTTGCCATCAACGATGTCGCAAAAAACGCAGTGTGTCACGGTTGCTCTCCGGTTGTCTTTGGCTGCCATTGCGACAGCCATGCCAGCGATTGCCCTGTACTTGTCGAGGGGCGGTATTCTGCACCGGTCCAGCCTTGGTAGGGCAGCTCGCTGATCAGCGAAAATATCGCATCGTAGTTCATGTCGCCACTGCCGGGCTCGTGTCGCCCCGGTGAATCGGCAAACTGTATATGTCCAATCGCGGAGGTGTTCTCGCGCAGTGACCGCAGCACATCTTCCTGCATGCGTTGCATGTGATAGCAGTCGAACTGCATTTTCAGGACAGGATGGCCGACGCGGTCCAGCATGTCCTGCATCTGTGCAACGGAGTGCAGCAGGAAGCGTGGCATGTCATGGGTGTTGATGGCCTCGGTGACTGTGGTAATGCCTGCGGCGTGAAATGTTTCGGCAGCATGACGCAGGTTTGTTGCCAGAGTGCGCAGGCAGTGCTCACGGCTTTCCCCCTCCGGCTGGCGGCCGGCCAGCACATTCACTGCAGGAACCTGCAGTGCCTTGGCATAGCTCAATGCTTCCGTGACGGCATGACGAAACATGGCTTCCCGGCCGGGAACTCCGGCAAGACCGTCTCCACCCTGCATCAGATCGCCGGCCGGCACATTGATAAGCACCAGCTGCAGTGCATGGGTGTGCAGCGCCTCGCGAATGACATCAGCAGGCAGCTCATACGGAAACTGGATTTCCACGGCGCTGAATCCGGCGGCGCGTGCGGCCGCAAAGCGTTCGATCAACGGAAGCTCTGCAAACAGCAGGGAAAGATTGGCCGAGAACTTCAGCATGATGGCGTGGTGCCGGCAAAGAGCGTGATCAGGCTGCTGAGATCGTCACTCATATGTCCCTGATCGCCATGCTGCCGCATCAGGTGCGCTGCGGTTGCCGCGAGCGGTGTGGGGCTGTTGCTGCTTGTGGCCAGTGCATTGGCCATGTCGAGATCCTTCAGCAGGGTTTGCACACGCCATTGCACCGGGGTGAAGGTGCGGTGGCTCATGCGCGGCGCCAGCAACTGGAACGGTTTTGAATCGGCAAAGCCGCCTGCCAGTGCCGGTGCCAGTTGCGATGCATCCACACCGGCTTTTTCGGCGAGAGCCACTGCCTCGGCAATCAGCACTGCATTGGCCGCCACAATCAGCTGGTTGCAGATCTTGGTGACCTGTCCGGCCCCGTTGGGTCCCATGCGGGTGACGCGTTGGGACAGGTGTGCCAGCACCGGACGAACCTGATCAATGACGGTTGCATCACCACCGGCCATGACGACCAGCGTGCCTGCCTCGGCACCCACCACGCCACCGGACACGGGAGCGTCCACCCAGTGGGCACCTCTGGCGTTAATGCGTTGCGCAAAATCACGGGTGGTCGCAGGATCAATCGACGACAGGTCGATCACGATCTGGTCAGCCTGCAGTCCGGCATAAACGCCGTGATCGGCAAACATCACCTGCTCGACAGCAGACGTATCGGATACGCAAATGAACACAATGTCACTGGCACGCGCCACGTCAGCCGGTGAGTCGGCAGTGTGTGCGCCGGCGCGGGTCAGGGGCGCGCACTTTTCCGCATTCCGGTTCCATGTCGTGAGCGCGAAGCCTGCGGCCAACAGTCGCTGGCACAGAGGCAGGCCCATGAGGCCGATGCCGATAAAGCCGATGCGGGGCATGGTAAGTCTCCCGGTGATGAAGCGCTGTATTGTCCGGGGTCTTGCGGGATGATCAAGTCTGATCAGACGGGGGTTTGATGCGGTGATGGCGGGAGCGGGACCGGGAGCGATAGTGCAGGCATGCTGGCAGTCGCAACACGTCTGCCAGCATGCCTGTTCAGTGCGTAATGCTTATTGAATCGGGCACTCGGTGTTCTTGTAGTTTCTGCCAGCTTGCGGCAGCCCATGGCCTTGAAGCCACCCATGGTGTCACAGGTCTTCATGGCGGCAGTCTTTTCTGCGCATTTCATGGCGTAGTTGCCAACGGCATCAACTGCTTCATTGCCGGTGGTGACCTTGACGACCTGATCGCCGGTTGCAGATACCTCAACCATCGAGCCAGCTGTCTGTGCAGCTGTTTCAGCTTCGGCAGGTGTCGCAGTAGTTGTTGCTGCGGGGGTTGTGGTCGCGGCTTCTTCGGCAGCAACAAGCGGGCTGAGGGCGAGGGCGCCTGCAACCAGCACAGCATTCCAGAGCTTTTTCATCAGGATCTCCATTTTATTGTGCGGCGGTCCCCGGGTTTCCGGTGCCGAACCCCGAGACTATTGGCTCGGGGCGATAACCGTAAAGTGGCCGGCATGCTTTTTTGCAAAAAAAACATCCTGATGGTGCAGTTGTGCCGATAAATGCGCTATTGCCGCCCCCCTGTTCAAGGGGGTGGCTGTGACATTCCGGCGTCACGGCGTACTATTAGGCATAGGCAACGCTTTATTCCCTTGAACAGTGCAGGAGTCCGCGCATGAGCGCTTTTGAACAAGCCCAGAAAGACGTCAACACCCTCAGCAGCAAGCCAGGTACTGCCGACCTGCTGGATCTGTACAAGTATTTCAAGCAGGCAACTGCGGGCGATGTGTCCGGCAGCCGTCCCGGCATGATGAACATGGCTGGCCGCTTCAAGTACGATGCGTGGGATGGTATCAAGGGCATGTCGAAGGCCGATGCCGAAGCAGCTTACGTGGCCAAGGTGCAGGACCTGCTGAAGGCTGACGG
>JACCDZ011444163.1_pt1 | contig 19106 bp, 18 predicted proteins | sample 7449551 | NCBI WGS metagenome assembly JACCDZ01 (sample SAMN15323452, study PRJNA562643) | freshwater metagenome | isolation source: river surface water | place: USA:Blue River Watershed | collected 2017-08-18
TGATAATCTCACGATATCTGTTGATTTCTTTTTTCTTCAAGTAATCCAACAAAGCTCTTCTTTTACCTACTAATAATACTAGTGAACGCTCTGTGTTATAATCGTGACGATTTTTTTTCAAGTGCTCCGTTAAATGGCTAATTCTGTGTGTGAATAAAGCGATTTGACCTTCTGCAGAACCAGTGTTTTCTGCTTTCCCTCCGTGTTTAGCGAAGATTTCTTCTTTAATTTCTTTAGTTAAATACATTCCAATATTGTGTTAAATGATTTTTATGTATGTTATACAGCTATTATATAACGGATGCAAAAGTAATACAAAATATTGAAACATTCAAAATAAATGAATTTTGTTTTTAAATCAATAATTGGATTGGATGGTAATAGGTAGCGAATACATTACTCGAACAGGTTCTCCTTTGAAAAGTCCTGGAAGCCATTGGTCAAATTTTCTAATCACTCTTATAGCTTCTGCACCAGTTCCATAACCAATGTCTCTTATTATTTTAATATCAGCTGGTTTGCCATCTTTTTCAATAATAAAAGTAGCTAGTATTACTCCCTTTAAACCCTGAACAGTAGGAGTGTTAAAATTTCTAGCAACGAAACGATAAAAATCATCCATACCTTTTTTAGGTTTGGGGCGTTGAAATACTTCATTGTATGAGGTTTCTACACCTAAAGAATCAATTCGTTTTCCGGATATTAATTTTCCATTTTCAAATTGCTCAATATAACGGTATTTAGGATTTTCTGATTCACCTGTCCATATCCCGTCTTTACTATAATTTTTTATTTTCCCATTAGATTTGACTGTGAATTCACCAATGTTTGAATTTGGTACAACTTCAATTTCCTCATATTCACCTTCTCCATCAATTACTTTTTGTTCATTGTTGGTATTCCAATAATGAATAATTTTGGTAGTTGAATTGTTTGTTTTTTTATCAAATAACACTTCACTTTCTGATTTGATCGAGCCATTTTCGTACCACTCATATTGTTTTCCGTTTATTTTTTTATCGGAATAGGTTTCCATTTTTTTTCGGTTACCGTTTTCATAGTAATAAACACAAGGACCTTCAAAAGCCATAAAATACTTGTTAGTAGTTGTAGCGCGTCTTTCAATTTTTCCTGATCGACTGTAAAAAGACACATCGTAAAGTTCTTTTTCTTCGGTATAGTCTTTTACAACTCTAATGAACTTGAAATTTTTTTCAGTTCCTATATTATTTAAAGAGTCAATAAAAACGGCATCGTCATTTGGTCCAATTTGGCTAAAGCTAATAAATGAAGATAATAAAACTACTAAAAGGCTGATTTGGGATTTCATGGGTACAATAAATTTAATTAATATAAGGCAGCTATTTCCGAATTTACAAATTCTAAAAAACGTTCATCTTCAATAGTAAAAGGATCTAAAACATGGCTATCGATGTCAATTTGGCCAATATTAATTCCGTTAACGAATAAAGGCACCACAATTTCAGATTTAACCGTAAAGCTACACGCAATATAGTTGTCTTGGGCGGCAACATCTGGAACAACAAAATTTGCATTCGATTCAGCTACTTGTCCGCAAATTCCTTTTCCAAAAGGAATTACGGTGTGGTCAGTGGGAGCGCCAACATAAGGGCCGAGATGTAAGGTTTTGTCTTCGTGATTAGCAAAATAAAAACCCACCCAATTATAATGGGATACGTTTTGGCTTAGTAATTGACAAATAGATTGCAATTTTTCGTCTCTTGAAGACAGGTTATCAGCAATTATAGCTGAAACTTTAGGTTGTAATTCTTGAAAAGTCATCGGTATTGATTTTAAACAAAAGTATTAATTTATTATAAATGAAGTAATGGATTTTAGTAAATACTATATTTAACATGAATTTAATTCAACTAGTTGGATTGTTGTGTAAATTTGCACTATGAATTGTAAAAAAGGCATTGGTTTATTTTTAGCTCTTATGATATTGGTTTCCAATGTTGGATGGGCTTTTACAATGCATTATTGTGGGGGAAAATTAGCATCAGTTTCTATCCAAACTATCTCAAATTCCAGTCATCAAAAGAAAAGTTGCTGTGCTCCAAAAGCACTCCAAAAAGACAGTTGCTGTAAAAACAAGAAAGTTCAATTTGAAAAAAAATCGGATCACGCAATACTAAAGGCATTTTCTTTTGAGCCTTATGTCGCTTGTATTATCCCTAAAAATAAAATAACAATAGTTGCTTTACCCACTACTTTTTTTACCAAATCTATTACATCTTACTTTTGTGATGCTCATGCGCCTCCACTATTTAAGTTGTACCAACGCTATATTTTTTACGCCTGATTTTAATGTTTTAATAGTCGAGTCTAACAAAGACTTGAAGTTTTTATAAACATTAAAATATTTTTATATGCAAAAATCATTCTTGTTTTTTGTACTTTTTTTATTTGCCATTCCATTTTTTGCACAGCAAAAGTTAGAGGAAGTAAAAATTGTCAAAAAACGTAAAGGACTTCAAAAGTCGTTTACAGTTACTGGTAATACCACTTTGGTTACTAGTAAGGAATTGCTAAAAGCCGCCTGTTGTAACTTGGCGGAAAGCTTTGAGACCAATCCGTCAATTGATGTGAATTTCTCGGATGCACTAACCGGAACCAAACAAATCAAAATGTTGGGTTTGACTAGTCCGTATTTGCTAATTGCCGAAGAAAATATCCCTTCGGTTCGGGGTGCTTCGCAAGCGTATGGTTTGTCATTTACACCTGGGACTTGGGTAGAAAGTATCCAAATTACCAAAGGAGCGGGGAGTGTGGTCAACGGATACGAAAGTATTTCGGGACAAATTAATACCGAACTCATAAAACCCATCAATGACATTCCGCTTTTTCTGAATGCTTATGGTTCAACTGATTCACGGTTTGAATTGAACACGCATTTCAATACCCATCTTTCTGATAAATGGAACAGTAGTTTGTTCTTACACGGCAATACCCGTACGGCAAAAATGGATCAAAACAAGGATGGTTTTTTAGACAATCCATTAACGAAACAAATTAATATTTTGAATCGCTATCAGTATTATGATCCTGAAAAAGGTTGGGTGAGTTTTATCAATTTCAAATATATGAATGATAAAAAACAAACCGGCCAGTTGCATTTTAATCCAAGAACAGCTAAAGGGACAACTCGTTTTTGGGGTTCAGAAATCAATACGGAACGTTTAGATGTTGCTACCAAATTGGGTTATGTGTTTAAAGATATGCCGTATCAAAGTATTGGTTTTCAAAACGCATTCACGACTCATAATCAGCAATCGTATTTTGGCTTGAACCAATACAACATCAAGCAAAATAGCTATTATTCCAATTTGATTTTCAATTCGATTATCAATAATACGATGCATAAGTTTGCTACTGGTTTGAACTTTACGTTGGATAATTATCAGGAATTAGTTGCTGTCAAAGATTGGAGCAGAACAGATAATTCAATTGGTGCTTTTTTTGAATACACCTATGATAATGATGAAAATTTCAGTTTGATTTTGGGTGGAAGAATTGACAATCATAATCGATTAGGGACTTTTGTAACTCCTCGTTTGCACCTGAGATACAATCCTTGGGAAAAAGCTGTTATCCGATTTTCAGCAGGAAGAGGCAAACGAACTGCTAATATTTTTGCAGAAAATCAATCACTTTTTGCGAGTTCGAGAGCTTTTTCTATTTTGGATACCAATGGCAAAATATATGGATTAAATCCTGAAATTGCTTGGAATTATGGAGGAAGTTTTACGCAGTCATTTTTACTTTTTGGCAAAAGTGCTGATGTTAGCTTGGATTTATATCGTACTGATTTTCAGAATCAAGTAGTAGTAGATGTGATGCAAAGTCCACAACAAGTTTTATTTTACAATTTAAGGGGCAATTCTTTTGCGAACAGCTTTCAAATCGAATTCAATTATGAGATGATTACAAACCTTCGATTGCGTTCGGCATATAAAATGTATGATGTGCAAACGGATTATTTTTCAGGTACATTTCAAAAACCGTTACAAGCGAAAAAACGATTCTTTGGAAATCTAGAATATGAAACTTCATCATTTAGTAATTCACAATATTGGAAGTTTGATTTCACGTATAATTGGATTGGAGCACAACAATTGCCCAACACACAAACTAATCCCAATACTGATCGATTGCCTAAATTCTCACCTGCTTATTCGTTAATGAACACGCAAATAACCCGTGTTTTTTCGTCTTTATTTGAAGTGTATGTAGGCGGTGAAAACATCGGAAATTATACCCAGCCTAAAGCTATTTTGGGAGCAGAAAATCCATTTGGCGCTACTTTTGACTCTTCAATCGTGTACGCACCGATCTTCGGACAGATGTATTATGCAGGCTTACGGTTTAAGATTAAATAGACTACAATATCAATGTCAAAAAACAAAAAATAATAAATAATCAGAAAATGAAAAAAATAATTGCAATAGTGCTTTTAGTGTTAGTTGGATTTACGACTCAAGCACAAGTGAAAAAAAATAAAAATGCAAAATACGTTACCGAGGTTAATGGTAATTGCGAGCAATGTCAAAAACGCATTCAGAAAGCTGCATTTTCTGTTGTTGGGGTTAAATCAGCTATTTGGAATATTGAAACACATCAATTAAGTCTGATTTTGAATGAAGAAAAGTGTTCGCTTTTGGAAGTAAAAAAAGCTATTGCTTTGGTAGGTCACGATACAGATGAGGTGAAATCGACGAAAGCAACCTACGAAAAATTGCATCATTGTTGTTTATACGAAAGGAAACAGTAATCGTTAATAAAATTCTAAAAGCTAGCTATAAATTGTGGTTGAGCTAAATTATTCTTACTTTCACACCCGAGATATTAACTAAATGCTACTGTATGAACAATTTTGATTGGACACAATTATTGAATCCGGAGTTTTATATTACTTTATCAATTGGAGGAGTTCAAGTTGGGTTGTACATTGTTTTATTTATCATTTTTGCCGAAACGGGACTTTTTGCAGGTTTTTTTCTGCCTGGTGATAGTTTGCTTTTCCTTTCTGGTATTTACAGCGGTGATTTAATTGCTAATGTAATGGTAATTGAAAATGATTTTATCAATGTTACTTTATTGGCCTTATTAATTGCTTTAGCGGGTATTGTAGGTAATACGGTTGGGTATTGGTTTGGATCAAAAAGTGGCTACTATTTATTTAAAAAAGAAGATAGTTTTTGGTTTAAGAAAAAGTACTTGTTGCAATCAAAAGATTTTTTCGAAAAATATGGAGGAAAAGCAATAATTTATGCTCGCTTTTTACCAATATTCAGAACTTTTGCGCCAATTGTAGCCGGTATCGTTTCTATGGACAAAAAGAAATTTATGTTTTTTAATACATTAAGTTCGTTTTTATGGTCTTTCATTTTAGTTTTTTCTGGCCATTATCTTTATGGTGTGTTTTTAGGATTTGGTATTGATTTGAAAGAGCATATAGAACTGATAGTGATTGGAATAATTCTGATTTCCACCTTTCCGGTTTTCTTGAAATTATTGAAGAAACGACCTCAAGATAAATAATACAAAACAAAAAAATCCGAAGTGAAAACTTCGGATTTTTTATTTAAATATTTACTTCGTACTTCGTATGTCGTACTTCGTAAATGGAATTACATCATTCCTGGCATACCTCCGCCCATTGGACTAGGTGCCGATTCTTCTTTGATGTCGATTAAAGCACATTCTGTAGTCAAGATCATTCCAGCAACCGAAGCAGCATTTTCTAAAGCTACACGTGTTACTTTCTTAGGATCTATAATTCCTGCTTTTAACATGTCTACATATTCGTCTGTTTTTGCATTGTAGCCAAAATCACCTTTTCCTTCAGCAACTTTTGCAACTACAACAGAACCTTCTAAACCAGCATTTTCAACGATAGTTCTTAATGGAGCTTCTACAGCACGAGATACGATTTGAATTCCAGTTGCTTCGTCAGCGTTGTCTGATTTAATTTTACTTAATACAGCTTTTGCTCTTAATAAAGCAACACCTCCACCTGCAACGATACCTTCTTCAACTGCTGCACGAGTAGCGTGAAGTGCATCATCTACACGGTCTTTTTTCTCTTTCATTTCTACTTCAGAAGCAGCTCCAACATATAATACTGCCACACCTCCAGCTAATTTAGCCAAACGCTCTTGCAATTTTTCTTTGTCATAGTCAGAAGTGGTAGTTTCCATTTGACCTTTGATTTGGTTCACACGGTTTTTGATAGTATCCGCATCTCCAGCACCACTAACAATAGTAGTGTTGTCTTTGTCAATGTTTACTCTTTTTGCAGTACCCAACATATCAATAGTTGTGTTTTCTAAAGTGTATCCTCTTTCTTCAGAGATTACAGTTCCACCAGTTAGGATAGCAATATCTTCTAACATCGCTTTTCTTCTGTCTCCAAAACCAGGTGCTTTAACAGCTGCGATTTTTAAGGCACCACGTAATTTGTTTACTACTAATGTAGACAACGCTTCACCGTCAACATCTTCAGCAATAATCAATAATGGTTTTCCTGATTGCGCTACTGGCTCTAATACTGGCAATAACTCTTTTAATGAAGATACTTTTTTATCGTATAATAAAATGTACGGACTTTCTAATTCCGCTTCCATTTTTTCAGGATTAGTTACAAAGTATGGAGAAAGATATCCTCTGTCAAATTGCATTCCTTCTACAACGTCAACAAATGTATCTGTACCTTTAGCTTCTTCAACAGTGATAACACCTTCTTTTCCCACTTTTGCGAAAGCATTAGCAATTAATTCACCAATAACTTCGTCATTGTTAGCAGAAATAGAAGCAATTTGTTTGATTTTTTCAGAATCACTTCCTACTACTTTGGCTTGTTTAGTTAAGTCTTCAACAATAGCTTCAACCGCTTTGTCAATTCCTCTTTTCAAATCCATTGGATTTGCTCCAGCAGCAACGTTTTTCAAACCTTCTTTTACGATAGCTTGCGCTAAAACAGTTGCAGTTGTAGTTCCATCTCCAGCTAAATCATTCGTTTTAGAAGCAACTTCTTTAACCATTTGCGCTCCCATATTTTCTAATGGGTCTTGCAATTCGATTTCTTTAGCTACGGTAACACCATCTTTCGTTACATTTGGTCCACCAAAAGCTTTTCCAATAATCACATTACGACCTTTTGGGCCTAAAGTTACTTTTACTGCATTAGCTAATGCATCAACACCGCGTTTTAATCCGTCACGTGCTTCAATATCAAATTTTATATCTTTTGCCATTTTATTGTTTATTTGTGATTAGTTTATTTGATTTAGATAATTGCTAGAATATCGTCTTCGCGCATGATTAAATAATCTTTTCCTTCTAATTTTAATTCGGTACCTGCATATTTTCCGTAAAGAACGGTGTCTCCAATTTTCACGGTCATTGTGTGGTCTTTTGTACCATTACCAACGGCAACAACAGTACCTTTTTGTGGTTTTTCTTTTGCAGTATCTGGAATAAATATTCCTGATGCAGTTTTTGTTTCTGCAGCAACTGGTTCTATAAGAACGCGGTCTGAAAGTGGTTTAATGTTTAATCCCATGATGTTATGTTTTTAATTTATTTTAAATGAATGATTCTAGTATTTCAGAAATTGTGCCATCCTATATTAACTGACATTTTTTCCTAAAAAAAATGCCAGCTTTGACAGGCTGGCATTTTGTATACTTGTATTAATTTATTTTGTAGCAGGTGCAGCTGGCTCAGCAGGTGTTGCTGGCGTTGCAGCTGGAGCTTCTGATTTTTCAATGATTTTAGAATCAGTATCACTTAATGAACCTGTAAAGCTTAGGCTTGAAAGTAAAATAAGTGCAATCAAGATTGTAGCTAATGTCCAAGTGCTTTTGTCTAAAAAGTCAGTAGTTTTTTGTACCCCTCCTAACATTTGAGATCCTCCAACTGAAGAAGATAAACCTCCTCCTTTAGGGTTTTGAACCATAATTACTACTACCAATAGAAAGCAAACTATTGTGATTAAAACTAAAAAAATTGAAAATGTGCTCATTGTTAATTATTGTTATTTTGTTGTAAAATCTTGATGTCCGAAATACGGTCTGCAAAGAAAGTAATTTTTTCTGGATATTTCAAAATTAATATTTCATAAGCTTGAATCGCTTTTTGATATTTTTTTTGTTCTAAATATACCTTAGCTAAAGTTTCCGTCATCAACATGGAACGATCTTCTTTGTTCAAATCGAAAGATACTGTTGTGGATTGCCCTTGTTTAACTGCTGGAATTTTAGGGTTGGTTTCGATAAATTTATCAATTATCGCTAGTTTTTTCTTTTGAGTTTCGTTTAGTGGAGCAGTTGAATTGGTATTTTCTTTTTCTCTAACGATCGGCTGAATTCTAGAAAGCTGTAACCATTCCTGAAAAGAGTGTTTTTCATTGGTAGAAAAATCCAAAGGTTTTCCAATTTCTAATTTCTCTTCGGCTACTGTCGAATCGGTTATTTCAACTTCTGTATTAAAAGTTTGAATAGCTGTTTCTGGTGTGTCTGAAATAGCGAAAGGAACTTCGGCAGCAATTATTTCACTATCTACAACATTTATATCAAGAAGTTCCAATACTTTTTTGTCGTAATACCCTTTTTGAATTGCTGTGAAAGTATCTGAGGTAATAAAGTCAAATAGTACAGTTCTGTCTGTTGTATGTGCTGCAGTTACTTTTAATGCATGATTGTATTTAAAACTGTTCTGATTGTATAAACCTTTTAATCGCAAAGCTCTTGCGCTTTGAAAATAGGGAAAATCTTCTAAAACATGTGTCAAAGATTCCGTTTGCTTTTCAGTGATAGCGTCGGGTTTATTAATTAAGAAAGTATAATCAGTTACATTCATAAAGTCAATTTGTTTATTTGTAAATTCGGTTATTTGTAAATTGGAATCACCAAATAAACAAATCACCGATTACTCATTCTAATCTACCATTTGGCTAACGATTCATTAAAGATATCTTGCGTAATTCTTTCAAAAATTTCATCTAAGGCTTTTGACAATAACGCCCCGTTAAGTTGCGAAGTTGCTGGGTAATCATAATAAAATTCAAATGCTTTTTCGAAATCGTCTTTTTCTGTTTTTTTATTGGTAAATCTTACATTTATTCTGATTTTTAAACGATTTTGAGATGCCTGTTGGTCTGCTGTTGCAGTCATTGGGCTAATTCTGTAATCAACTATTTCTCCTTCATAGGTTAAATCGGCACCGTTTTTAACTAGGTTTAAATTAGTTTGATTTTGAATTAAGTCTTGTAGTGTTAACGTAAAAGTTCGATCTATTCCAGGTTCTATAATTTCTGCATTATTCTGAAAAAAATTAACTTGAAACGTTTTAGCATCAATTTTTCCGGTGCCTGTAAAATTATAGACAGAACAACTAGAAAGGCCTAATGCAAAAATTATACTATATAGGTAAAATAGTTTTTTCATTTTTCGGTTTAAAAATCCAAAGATATTCAAAATCAATTGATAAATATTAAAGGTCAAATTGTTTTATTTTTCGATACAATGTGCGTTCTGAAATTCCCAATTCATCAGCTGCTGCTTTTCTTTTTCCTTTGTTTTTTTCCAAAGAGCGCTTGATCATTTCTATTTCTTTTTGTTCTAATTTTAAAATTTCTTCTTCGGCTTCAATCGTTTCCGCAAAAAGATAGTTGTCTTCTTCGTCATCTTCTTCATAAACTGCTTCCTCTTTTGGAACGTTCAATATGGCCGCTCTAGGTGTTTCTTCAAAATGAATTTCGTTATCACTTTCTTGGGAACCGTAGATTTTTTTGATTAGATTTTGATTCGTTTCCTGCACTTTCGAACTGCCGTTTTTCATTAACTCTAGGGTGAGTTTTTTCAAATCATGCAAATCACTTTTCATATCGAAAAGGACTTTGTATAAAATTTCTCTCTCGGTATTGAAATCACTGTCACTCTTTTTATCACTTACAACTGAAGGTAAGTTAGAACCTTCTGTAGGTAAATAGGATTGTAAAGTAATTGCGTTGATGTCGCGACTAGTTTCCAAAACTGAAAGTTGTTCAGCCACATTACGCAATTGACGTATGTTACCACTCCAACGAAATTTTTGCAATAATTGAATGGCATTTTCATCCAATTTAAGTGGTGGCATTTTGTATTTGTGAGCAAAGTCGGCTGCAAATTTTCTAAATAATAAATGAATGTCTTCTTTTCGGTCACGAAGAGGAGGTAAGCCAATATCCACCGTACTTAAACGGTAATATAAATCTTCCCTAAATTTTCCTTTTTCGATGGCATTGAATAAGTTCACATTAGTGGCTGCTACAATTCGAACGTTGGTTTTTTGTACTTGTGACGAACCCACTTTGATAAATTCACCATTTTCCAAAACACGAAGCAAACGAACTTGAGTTGTTAAGGGTAATTCTCCTACTTCATCTAAAAAAATTGTACCGCCATTGGCTACTTCAAAATAGCCTTCGCGAGTATTTGTAGCTCCTGTAAAGGCGCCTTTTTCGTGTCCAAAAAGTTCACTATCAATTGTTCCTTCAGGTATTGCACCGCAGTTTACAGCAATATATTTACCATGTTTCCGATGCGAAAGGGAATGGATTATTTTTGGAATACTTTCTTTTCCAACTCCACTTTCCCCGATAACTAATACCGAAATATCCGTAGGAGCCACCTGAATTGCTTTTTCTATGGCACGATTTAATTTTGGGTCATTTCCAATAATTTCAAATCGTTGTTTTATTGTTTGAACTGTTTCCATATTTTATTTTTTTGCCACTGATTAAATGATTCAAAAGGATTATTTGATCAATAGTTTTATTTATTAACGATTGAATTGATTTTAGATTACAAATCTCTTGTGTTGTAAAGATTTGGTTTGAAAATTCACTAACAATCCAATTTCTGAATGCGCTAATTTTATATAGTTTAATATTTGTGCTGTATGTTCATTTGACAATTCTTTCACTGCTTTTATTTCCAAAATAATATCTCCATTTACTACGAAATCAGCATAGAATTTGTGAGGCAGAATTTTTCCTTTATACTCAATTTTAAATTCTTTTTCTCTTTCAAAAAAAATACTATTTTCTTTTAATTCAATTTCAATTGCATCCTTATAAATAATTTCTAATAAACCAGGACCAAGGTTTCTGTGAACTTCCATGCAGATTCCGATGATTTTATAAGTTTCTTCCTCTCTATAATGTGACATAATTAAATTATTATTTATTTAAAAAATCCTTAAAATCATAATAATCTGTGGCAGAAAATCAATTCATTTCACTTAACCCAACAGCTTCTCCTTTTAAAGTTCCGCTGGTACAAGATGTGATTTTCACATTCACAAAATCACCTATTTTGTAATTTTCTTTTGGAAAAACCACCGTAATGCTCTGTGAATTGCGTCCAGAAAATTCTTCATCTGATTTTTTTGACACTTTTTCAACCAAAACTTCTACGGTTTGGCCAATGAATTCTTCAGAACGGAACCAAGCGTGCTTTTGTTGTAAATCCACAATTTCTTGTAAACGTCGGGCTTTTGTTTCTTCAGTAATATCGTCATCCATTTTGCGTCCAGCCAATGTACCTGGGCGTTCTGAATACGAATACATATAACCAAAGTTATATTTTACATATTCCATTAAACTCAAAGTATCTTGATGATCTTCTTCGGTTTCTGTTGGAAAACCGGCAATCATGTCTTGCGAAATAGAGCAGTTTGGAATTATGGTTCTGATTTTGTCAATTAATGTCATGTATTCCTCACGCGTATGCAAACGGTTCATTTCATTTAAAATACGATTACTTCCAGATTGCACGGGTAAGTGAATGTGTTTACAGATATTGGCGTATTTGGCAATTACGTGTAGCACCTCTTCATGCATGTCTTGCGGATTAGAAGTCGAAAATCGGATGCGCATTTTAGGAAAAGTAACGGCAACATTTTCTAGTAATTGATCAAAACCAATAGCCGTTGCTTTTTGCATTTCGCTAGCGTTCTCAAAATCTTTTTTCAATCCGCCACCGTACCATAAATAACTATCTACATTTTGTCCTAAAAGAGTAATTTCTTTAAATCCGTTATCCCACAAGTCTTGGATTTCTTTCATAATACTTTGTGGCTCACGACTGCGTTCACGACCTCGTGTAAAAGGAACAACACAAAATGTACACATATTGTCACAACCACGAGTTATAGAGACCAAAGCCGTTATTCCATTACTCATTAAACGAACGGGAGCAATATCTCCGTAGGTTTCTTCTTTAGATAAAATGACATTTATGGCGTCTCTTCCTTCCTCTACTTCAGCAAGTAAATTCGGTAAATCTTTATAGGCATCAGGGCCCACCACCAAATCCACTATCTTTTCTTCTTCTAAGAATTGACTTTTCAAACGTTCAGCCATGCAACCTAAAACCCCTACTTTCATTTTGGGATTGATTCGTTTTACAGCATTGTATTTTTCTAAACGTTTGCGAATAGTTTGTTCTGCTTTATCACGAATAGAACAAGTGTTGACTAAAACTAAGTCTGCTTCTTCTAGCTTTTGTGTGGTATTAAAACCATTTTCGGATAGAATGGAAGCTACGATTTCACTATCTGAGAAATTCATTGCACAGCCATAACTCTCAATAAAGAGTTTTTTTGTGTTTTCTTTTTTATGTTCTAAAACAAGACTTTCACCTTGTTTGCTTTCTTCAATTACTTTTTCCATGTTCATTTTTCAAAGTGCAAATATACGTCTATTTTGAGAAATATGACAAGATGGCAGTCTAGTTTTAACAGTATTTTAATGTCTTTTTTAAATAAAAATTTAAGATTGTATTTTAAAAGTACGGATTTAATTAATTCATTTTGCGCCTTTCAATTTTTAATAAATAAGGTATCGTTGAAAAGCGTTTTTAGTCGATAAAATTTACTTTTAAAATTTAAAAAACATAAAATTTAAAAAAATCACATACTTTTGCAGCTTCAAACAAACGGGATATGGCAAAGAATTTAGTTATAGTGGAATCACCTGCAAAGGCTAAAACAATTGAAAAATTTTTAGGAAGTGACTTTCAAGTTGAATCGAGTTATGGGCATATTGCCGACTTGCCTTCCAAAGAAATTGGTGTAGATGTTGCCAATGGTTTCAAGCCTAAATATGAAGTTTCATCCGACAAAAAAGCATTGGTTAGCAAACTAAAATCATTGTCAAAAAATGCTGAAATGGTTTGGTTAGCTTCCGATGAGGACCGTGAGGGAGAAGCAATTTCTTGGCACTTATCCGAAGAATTAAAATTAGATAAAAAGAAAACGAAACGTATCGTTTTTCACGAAATCACGAAAACGGCTATTCTAAAAGCTATTGATAATCCTCGCGAAATTGACTACAATTTAGTAAACGCACAACAAGCGCGTCGTGTTTTAGACCGATTGGTTGGGTATGAATTATCTCCTGTTTTGTGGAGAAAAGTTAAAGGAGGTCTTTCAGCTGGTCGTGTACAATCTGTTTCAGTTCGTTTAATTGTAGAACGCGAACGTGAGATACAAAACTTTAAAGCCGTTGCAAGCTATTCTGTTACAGCTGAATTTACCAATGAAGCAGGAAAAATAGTTAAGGCGAAGTTGCCTAAAAATTTCAATACTAAAAAAGAAGCCGAAGATTTTTTACAAAAAAATAGTGCTTCCACCTATAAAGTAGGCGAGTTAGAAACTAAGCCTACAAAAAAATCACCAACGGGTCCATTTACCACTTCTACTTTACAACAAGAAGCCGCTCGTAAATTGTATTTACCTGTTGGAATTACGATGCAGTTAGCGCAACGTTTGTATGAGGCGGGGTTAATTACGTATATGAGAACGGATAGTGTGAACTTATCCAAAGAAGCAATGGACGCAGCTCAGGCTGAAATCATTAAGTCTTACGGTAAAGAATTTTCTAGACCTAGAACGTTTGCTAATAAAAGTAAAGGTGCTCAAGAAGCCCACGAAGCGATTCGTCCTACTGACATGTCACGTCACACCGTTAATATCGATAGAGATCAAGCGCGTTTGTATGATTTGATTTGGAAACGAACTTTGGCTTCGCAAATGAGTGATGCCGAATTAGAACGTACCAACGTTAAAATTGAAGCCAATAATCATAGCGAAGTGTTTACAGCTTCGGGAGAAGTTTTACTTTTTGAAGGTTTCTTGAAAGTGTATTTGGAAGGGAATGACGAGGATGATGAAGAACAAGAAGGCATGTTGCCAGCACTGAAAGTAAACGAAAGATTAGAGAATAATTACATTACAGCTACCGAAAGGTATTCAAGAGCTGCGGCTAGATATACTGAGGCTTCTTTGGTTAAAAAACTAGAAGAATTAGGAATTGGTCGTCCTTCAACCTACGCGCCAACAATTTCTACTATTATCAATAGAAATTATGTTGAAAAAGGAAATTTAGAAGGACAAGAAAGAAAATATACTCAACTGACTTTGCAAGCTGGTAAAGTAGTAGAGAAAGTATTAAAAGAAAATACAGGTTCTGATAAAGGAAAATTAGTTCCAACGGATATTGGAACTATTGTCACCGATTTCTTGGTGAAAAATTTCGGAGCAATTTTAGATTATAATTTTACGGCAAAAGTAGAGCAAGATTTTGACGAAATTGCTGAAGGAAATATTGAATGGGCAAAGATGATGCAAGAGTTCTACGATAAATTTCACCCGAATGTGAAAGACGTAGAAGCGAATGCTGATAGAGAAAGTGGAGAACGAATTCTTGGAACTGATCCTGCAACAGGAAAACCAGTTTCTGTTCGTTTAGGAAAATTTGGACCAATGGCTCAAATTGGAGATGCTGAGGACGAAGACAAGAAATTTGCTAGTTTGAAAATCGATCAAAATATTGGAAACATTACTTTAGAAGATGCCTTGAATTTATTTTTGTTACCTAAAAATTTAGGTTTGTACAAAGGAGAAGAGGTAGAAGTGAGTAATGGACGTTACGGACCATACGTTCGTCACGGTTCTGCTTTCATTTCGTTGCCAAAAGGCGAAGATCCATTGGATGTTTCAATGGAAAGAGCTCAGGAATTGATTGATGAAAAAGCTCTAGCCGATGCTCCAATTGCCATTTATAAAGGATTGGGCGTTCAAAAAGGAGTGGGGCGTTTTGGAGCGTTTATCAAATGGGATGGTGTTTTCATCAACGTAAGTAAGAAATACAATTTTGATAACTTATCTCAAGCTGATATCGAAGAATTGATTGAAGATAAATTGCAAAAAAATATTGACAAAGTAATTCATAATTGGTCAGCAGAAGGCATTCTTGTTGAGAAAGCTCGTTGGGGACGCTCTGTGATTACTAAAGGTAAAGTCAAGATCGAATTGAGTAAAGATGTTGATGCAAGTAAATTGACATTGGAAGAAGTTCAGGAAATGATCGCCAAAAAAGCGCCTGCAAAGAAAGTAGCAGCTAAGAAAGCTCCAGCTAAAAAGACTTTGGCTGCTAAAAAAACGACTGCAAAAAAGAAATAATAAATGGAATTTGATTTTCTTTCTCCTTTAGCCACTGAAATCATCGATTATGTTGATGGTTTATCTTCTCAACAATTGGGAAACAAGTTGGTTTTGCATACTTCGGAAGCATTTCCTGAGGTGAGTAAAGTAGCTATTGGTATTATTGGAGTCCTAGAAAACAGAGGAAATAACAAAGGCAATCCCGAGATTGACTTGATTGCTGTCCGAAAAGAATTGTATAGTTTATTTCCAGGAAATTGGGATGTTTCGATAGCTGATTTCGGAGATATTATTGAAGGAAATTCAAAAGAAGACACTTTTTATGCTTTGAAAAAAGTGGCGTCTACTTTGATAAAAAATAAAGTTGTTCCAGTTGTAATTGGTGGTTCTCAAGACCTAACTTATGCTTTGTATAGGGCTTATGACGATTTGGAACAAATGGTCAATTTAGTTGCGGTTGATAGTAAATTTGATTTCGGAAAAGAGAGTGATGTTATTTCTTCTTCTTCTTATTTGACTAAAATAGTAATTGAAGAGCCCAACAACTTGTTCAACTATTGCAATATTGGATACCAAACCTATTACAATTCTCAAGAAGAAATTGATTTGGTAGAGAAATTGTTTTTTGATGCCTATCGATTGGGCGAAGTGTCAAATAACATTGCAATTGCAGAACCTGTTTTTCGTGATGCAGATTTAGTAAGCATCGATATGCATTCTGTAAAGTCAACTGATTCCGGTAATTTTTCTCATTTTATCCCTAATGGTTTTAATGGGAAAGAAATATGTGCCTTGGCTAGATACGCTGGAATTAGTGATAAGGTGTCGTCGTTTGGAGTTTTTAATCATAATGATACTGAGCAAGAGTCGGTATTAATTGCGCAAATTATTTGGTATTTTATCGAAGGGTTTCATTACCGTTCCAATGAATACCCTTTTGGAAGTAGAGAGAATTATTTGAAGTACATTGTTCCTTCAGAAGAGGAAGAATTAGTTTTTTATAAGAGCGATAAAACCGATCGATGGTGGATTGAAATCCCATTTACGGTTAATGGTAACAATAAACTAAAACGAAATACGTTATTACCCTGTTCGCATGAAGAATATTTAGCCGCATGTGATCAAGAATTGCCAGAAAGATGGTGGAAGGCACAACGAAAAAACAATATTTAAATTCAATAATTTTGTAGCGAAAAGCTTTCATAATAAAAAAATTGCTTTTTAAAAAAATAATAAATAGGTTTACACATTGAAAAATAAAGAAAATATAACTCAACATTATATGAAGAAGTTCATTGCATTTACAGCAATTTTGACACTATTAATTAGTTGCGGAAAATCTGGAGATAAAGGAGAATTGGTAGGGACAAAAGGAGCCAAATGGCATCCTGAAAAACCCTTCGGAATGGCTTTAGTTCCTGGTGGTTCCTTCATTATGGGTAAAACAGATCAAGACATAGCAGGTGTGGATGATGCACCTACAAAAACAGTGACAGTACCATCATTTTACATGGACGAAACAGAGATTACTAACAATGAATATCGTCAATTTGTAGAATGGGTAAAAGACTCAACCATGCGAGTTCGATTAGCAATTATGGCCGATGGAACTACAAATCCAGGTACTGGAAAAGGTAAAGCAGTATCAATTTCAGATTTTGCATACAATGATTTTGATGAAAAAAACACTAAAAAATCAAAAAACAATAACGTGTATGAAAAATACATGTATGATAATTATTATAGTATTGGAACTAAAGAAGATCCTAATGCATACAGAAAATTAAATAAAAAGGCTAAATTAATAAAACAAACAAGTAAATATCCTGACGAATCCTATACTGAAGTGATGGATTCGATGTACTTGCCATTAGAAGCTTCTTACAATGGTTTGAGAACAATAGATGTAGATAAATTAAAATTTCGTTATTCTTGGATGGATATTCAAGCTGCAGCGAAATCAAAGACTGGTAAAAGACAAGATTTTATAAGAACTGAGCAAGTAAAAGTGTATCCAGACACAACGGTTTGGATAAAAGATTTCTCGTATTCATATAATGAGCCAATGCACAATGATTATTTCTGGCACAAGGCCTATGGTGAATATCCAGTAGTTGGTGTAAAACAATCTCAAGCGGTTGCTTTTTGCGAATGGAGAACCTTATACAAAAATGCCTATATAAAATCTAAGAAAAAAGGCAGAGATCAAGTCAATAAATTTAGACTTCCATCAGAAGCAGAATGGGAATATGCTGCAAGAGGTGGTTTACAGTCGGCTACTTATCCTTGGGGAGGACCTTATGCCAAAAATGACAGAGGTTGTTTCTTGGCTAATTTTAAACCTACAAGAGGAGATTATGCAGCCGATAATGCTTTATATACTGTTGAAGCAAAATCGTACGATCCCAATGGATATAATTTGTATAATATGTCGGGTAACGTAGCGGAATGGACAGCTACAGCTTATGATGCGGGTGCTTATGAATATGTTTCAACTATGAGCCCTAATATTCAAGATAATAAAAATAAAAGAAAAGTAGTTCGTGGCGGTTCTTGGAAAGATGTAGCTTATATGTTGCAAGTTTCTACAAGAGACTATGAATATGCCGATTCTGCAAGAAGTTACATTGGTTTTAGAACGGTTCAAGATTATATGGGAACTCAAAAAATATCGACTAAAAAAGCAAAAAAATAACACTATAAATATAATCCCCTTAAAAAAGAATAACATGGCATTAATTAACAAAAAAGTAATGAATTTCGCTTACGGTATGGGAGCGGCAGTAGTAATTGTTGGAGCATTGTTTAAAATCCAACACTGGACAGGAGCAAGTCAACTATTAATTATTGGACTTTTAACAGAGGCGTTCATTTTTGCGTTATCAGCATTTGATAAGCCAGATGAAGAATTAGATTGGACACTTGTTTATCCTGAATTAGCTGGTGGTGAAGCAAAGCCAAAATCAAAAAAGAAAGAAGATACTTCTGATGCAGATGGATTGCTTTCTCAAAAATTAGATACTATGTTGAAAGAAGCTAAAATTGACGGTGAGTTGATGGCTAGTTTAGGAAATAGTATTAAAAATTTCGAATCAGCAGCTAAAGGAATTGCTCCTACAGTTGATTCTTTGGCTTCTACTAAAAAATACAGTGAAGAATTGACAAAAGCTGCAGCTCAAATGGAGTCTTTAAACAATTTGTATAAATTACAATTAGAAAGTGCTTCGGTAAATGCAGAGGCTAATAAAGATATTGCTGAAAATGCTGCTATGTTGAAACAACAAATGCAATCTATGACAGCTAATATTGCTTCATTGAATGCAGTGTATGGTGGAATGCTTTCTGCAATGAGTAACAAAGGATAATAATTAGTTTTAAACTAAATTACTTTACTAACTAATTATTTAAAATAAAATGGCAGGAGGAAAATTAAGTCCTAGACAGAAGATGGTAAACCTGATGTATCTGGTTTTCATCGCAATGTTAGCTTTAAATATGTCCAAAGAAGTATTATCGGCTTTTGGATTAATGAACGAAAAATTTGATGCTGCAAATTTAAGTGCAGAATCAATGAATGCAAGTATGTTGCA
>JACCDZ012085506.1_pt1 | contig 19103 bp, 17 predicted proteins | sample 7449551 | NCBI WGS metagenome assembly JACCDZ01 (sample SAMN15323452, study PRJNA562643) | freshwater metagenome | isolation source: river surface water | place: USA:Blue River Watershed | collected 2017-08-18
ACCTGACTTAAAATAAAGACGCTTTAAACGTTGTAAAATATTTTAAGTATCAAATGACTCTATTTGAACAGGTTTGATGTATCGGACATCGTAGGGGTCCGGTGTTAAAAGTAAAAAGTGAATTAAGAAGATGGTGTAGGGTCGCCGATGTAGATGAGTATAAAACTAGTAAAATGTGTTGCAAATGTGAAAAGGAAATGGAAAAATGCAAGTATAATTCTGAAAGTGTCAATAGTGTTCTCCGTTGCAGAAACAACGAGTGCGGAATTATCATTGACAGAGACATAAATGCTTGTAAAAACATCCTTAAAATATTAAAAGCAATATTAAAACACGAAGAACGTCCAGAAGCTTTCAAAAGAACAAATATTTTTCTTCGAAAAAAGAAGAAAACCTGTGAAAATCAGGATACAGTTAAAAATTCGGAAAAAGTATAATAATTATTTATTTGCTTAATTTAAAGAGTTAACTGTAAGACAAAAATATTATAAAAATATTATCAAAATATAATGAAAAGAGTCAAGTCATATTCAAATTTGACAGACCTCGTGCCAGTGAATAATTTACCAAATGATAAAAAACAGGATTTTATAAAATATATAGAAGATCAGAAACAAAAAAAGAAAATAGAGGAAATAAAAAAAAATGAAAATTATGATTCTTATTATAATCAAGATACATCCCCTATTTCTTTTGACCAAACTACTGGTATTTCTGGGTTCGATCCAAATAATAAAAAAGTAAATCAATATTTTAAAAAAGAAATAGTTTGTATCGATTCTAAATATAGAAATATATCAAAATATCCTTTTAGTAATGATTTCAAGTCTTTTTTGGGAAAGACTTTTAAAAATGTGGTAAAAATCAAATTAGTTTCTTCAGAAATACCAAATGTAGAAGAAGTTATAAGAGATACTCCTATTCAAATACAAAATAATTTGGTGTCTTGGCAGAATGAAGAAGATTATGATAAAGGGATTATAAATACATCTTTTGTGTATGATTCTGTACAAGAATTACTTTTATTTGATTATCCGAACCACCCCTATACTCAAAATGAAACAATAAAAGTTAATTTTTCTAATTGTTCTGTTGCAAATTTGGCACTTTCTGGAAATTCTAATTTAAATTATTATGATTCTAATACTCTGAGTCTTCAGTTTAGATATGATTCTGATACTTCTGGTACTGTAGACATAGACTTCGGAATACCGATTTATACTATAGAAATAACACCGGGTTCTTATGATTCTACTACAATAGCAAATGAAATACAGACTAAGATGAATTTGGTAAAAAGAAGTAATGGGCAATTCCATTATTTTAACGTAACAGTTAATAATAAAACTGATATATTTTCATTTAATAATTATGACACACAAAGACTTACAGTAGATCCTGTAAGTACTACAACAGGAAGTACTATTATAACTATAACTAAAGAAAATCATGGGTTTAAAGCTGGAGATATTGTATTCATAAATGGTATCAGTAAGGTTGGCGGTATAACTGCAAATTTTTTAAATGGAGAATTTACAGTTTTAAACCCAGAAATAAATTCTTTTCAATTTGAAACTAATTCTATAGCTACACAAACTATTACAGGAGGTGGTAATAATATAATAATAGGCAGAAGTATGAAATTTAGATTCTTATTTGACACTGAAAATACATTAATACAATACAACATAGGATTCCCAAATGAAGATTCTGCAGAATATATAAATGCTACAAATCCAATTACTACGAACGTTGTAGAATTGGATACTATATACAGTAACGTACCTGAAGGATTTAGTACTTTTGTCACAAAACAACCCCATCTCTTAAATTCCAGTAATATTTTAAAAATTACAGATATTACTCTAAATAGTAATCCTGTATTTATTACCACAGATATAAATCACGGTATTACGGAAACTACTAATATAATTTTAAGAAACATTTCAATAACTCCTGATATTTCTAATACTTATATTTCAGTTACTCCAGTAGATTTAAACCGTCTTGTAATAAATGTTCCGGATTTATTTATAACAGATAATGATATTTCTGTAGCAATTGTTCAACAAGAAAAAGACTTTGTAAATATATATAATTTAGTAGCTGAGTACTCTAAAACAGAATATTATACAGGTCTTAGTATACCAGTATACTCTGTAATAGATCCTTATACATTTACTATAGATACGACTTTTAATAGTATAATAGAAAGTAGCTTTTTAAATACAAAGATAGGTACAAGCAAATTAAAAATTCGGCATAATAATCACTTATTTTACAATTTTATCGAATTATATACAAATGAAGAATTGCCATTATTTTCAGGTCTTAGTCCAAATTATAAAACAGTAAATGGTAAAACACAGGATACTTTATCTTCTTCCTCTGTATCAAATAAGTATAAAAATAATGCAATAGTTGTAGAAAATGACCCAGTTTTATCTAATTCTTTAAGGAATATTGTCGCAATAACATCGCCTTCTACAGGAATAGTCCAAATACAACTGAATTCGGATTATTTTTATATAAAAGGTGAAAAAATTATAGTATCTGGTACAAATTCTTTAGACGGAGAATATTCTATATATTTGACATTACCAACAGGCCCCCCTCCTTTAGCTCCTTATGATTTATATTCTGCAAGATTTATACAAATACAGACTACAGAAATAGACTTGACATTTTCAGGAAGTCCTCAGGTTTCTTCGACTTTTCATTCAGAAAATACTCTTAGAATAATGTATCTAAATCACAATTTTCAAACAAATCAAGAAATAAGAATATTAGATTCCAATAATACTCTACCATTAACTAATTATTATATCAAATATTTAAGCGATAACTCTTTTCTTATAAATTACACACATTCTATTTTATCAACAACAGAAATACTAGCATTAGTAAATATAAATGGAAGTATAATTTCAAGTCAGACAAAAATTACACCAGAATTGAATGAAAAAAACGATTATTATAATGAAGTTTATATTAAAGATATTACTGGACAAATTAAATTAGGAGACCTTACAAAAATACAAAATTTAACTTTACCACAAACTATATCATGGGAAGATCTTGCAACAAATAAAGATGGGACAAAAATAAGTATTATAGGCTATGAAGGATATCCTCGGATAAATAATTTTCCAATTGTAAAATATTCTAATCAAAAATACTTGAATGTATATTACTCATCTATAGACTCTGGGAATACGTTTCAAAATAATACTAAATGGAATATCCAACCATTGATGACAAATGACACAGTGTATATAACAGATGGTAATGCTATTCTTTCTGATAATATAAATTATTCTATAGACAAACTATCAAAATATTCTTTTAAAATAACCCATCCTCATTCTTCTCTTGTTCCTAATACTACAATAAAATTTAAATTGAGTTCTAGTGAAAATATAGAAATAGAAGGTATGATTGTAGAAAATGACTCTACATTGTACAATTCTACAAGAAATGTATTAGATATTCAAGATATTTCTGGTTTTGGAATACCAGCAAATTTGAAAATTGTAATAGTAGATTCCAGATATAATTATATAAAAGATGAGGAAATAACAATTACTGGAACAAATTCTTTGGATGGAACTTATCCCATTTATACAAATATAGGAAGTTATAATACCTTCCCTTATTTTTTAAATACAAACAAAATATACGATTCTTCCCAATTTATTTATATTATAACACCGATATCTGATAATTCTTTTTCTGGAACTCCTACAGTTTCAGTTGGTTATAATGAAGCAGATACTCTAAAAATCATATGCCCTCTTAAAAAAGAAACTTTAAATAAAATAAGAATGACAGAAGATGGAAAAGACGTTTATATTAATGCTTATGAATATACATTTTCCGGTACAAATTATATATATAAAGTGTCAAATTATAATCAGAATATAGAAAAGATATCCTTACCATCAAATCTATTAAATATTTTTCTGAACTTAAATTCTGATGGAAAATATGTAGTAATTGGAGGTTTTTCTGGGAATGATTATTATATATACATAAGTAATAATTATGGAGTATCTTTTTATTTAAGAAAAATATTCAGTGTTGGTAATGTATCATTTCAGAGTTTTTTGAATATTTCAGATAATGGGCAATATTTATTATGTGGAATTGGTATTAATGGTCCGCCTATAGCTACAGTAAGAATTTTTAACAGTATAAATTATGGTATATCGTGGTCTGAATATTCTTTTGGAAATCCTTATGTTATATCATATACTGGTTATGTTGGGGAAAGTGCGGCTATTAGTTTAGATGGAAAATATCAGACAATTTGTTTAACAGAAAACTTTCCCACCCAGTTCAGGCCTACAATATTTGTCAGCAATGACTATGGAATTTCTTTTAATATAAAATTAATAGCGAGTACTTTACCTTTCGGAGGTTTGAATAATGTTGCAATGGATTCTACAGGAAGATATCAAATTTGTGCAAATGACTCTATTTATTATTCAGAAGATTACGGTGAAACATGGAAATCAAATTTCGAAGATTCTAATTTATGGCAATGGCCTTTTTATTCTAGTTCTTTCGGAACAACATCTACAAATCCTGAATGTAATAGTATTGAAATGGCAAAAAATGGAAAAATATTTTATACTATACAAAATAATAATATAGGGAAAGAACCTTTTAATACTCTATATAAATGGAGTACACCAGAACAACAACCATTAATCATTCAAACCGAACCTTCCAAGCATTATTATACTATAAATGACACTATTACAATAAAAGATAATTCTGATTCGTTTTTAAATGACACTTACACAATAATAGACATTCCTTCTCCTGATACCTTGGAAATTTTATCAAATAAACTTATAGTACCAGTCAATTATTCATTTAAAGGAACTCTTATAAATAGAAGTAGACTTAATATAATAACAGACAACGTACTTTATACAAATTCTGGTATAAGTTCTTTATTATTAGAAAATGACACAGCATTAGCAAATTCTTCAAGAATAATAGAAACCATAGAAAAAATATCTGATAATATAACAAAAATAACTTTAACAAATTGGTATTACTACAATCCTGAAGAAACTATCACCATTTCTGGGACAAATTCATTAGATGGGAATTATACAATAATTAACGTAGAATATTTATCTTCAAATTTAAGCGGTTCTAAAGTTATCTATATAAATTCCACAGAAGAAGACATTACCTTTACAGGTTCTCCTACAATTTCCCCGTTATTTCATGAAAATGACACTCTTAGAATTATTTACCCGCTACATAGTCTCCCGTTAAATTCAGATTACACATACACTTACGTTTATATAACAAATATTCTACCAGCAGGATACTATAAAGTAAATGATGTTTTAAGTACAAATTCATTCGTAATAGACTATATTCATTCTAGCTTACAAAATACAAGCAATATAAATGTTCAAAGTTTATCAGGTATTCTTGGAATACTGAGAAGAAATAATGAAATTCTGTTGTATCGTATAGAATCTAGAGATATTAAAGGTGTAAAGAATTTTATCGGGGGTATACCTGTAGAATATCTTACAAGTAATGTATTGGAACTTTCTAAAATAATAGATGCAAATAATTATATAATAGATATAAAAGGTATTATAGCAAATGAACAAGAAACTGGCGGAGGAGACTCTGTATATATTTCAAGTCTTCAGCATGGTATAAGATTAAAACAATTGAATACATATGACGGTACTTCTTCTACAAAATTGTTTAGAAGTATTTCATTGGAAGGGTATAATTATATATTTTTATGTTCTTATGGTAAAGAAACAGATCTTAATGTAGTATATAACAATACAGGTATACAGAATGTTTTTGCAAAAATACTCCTAAATGAGCCACCTGGTCATATGTGCTTTAATTCGTTTTTATCTATAGATAAAGTTTTTAATAATCCTATTCCAGAATTATCAGAATTGACCTTTACAATGTATACACCAGAGGGGTATCTATATAACTTTAACGATACGGACTATTCTTTAGCTCTAGAAATCACTACTTTAGTAGAAGAAATAGACAATACATATATCTCAAGTAAAAATAAAAATAAACTTATAGATAATGAAATATACAAAATAGACTAATTATTTATTCAAAAATAAAAATATATTTATATAAATATAATGGACATTTTGAATTACTCTAATATTATTTCTTATCTAAAAAAACAAGAAAAAGATTGTAATATAAAAGCAGCTTTGCATAAAAAAACAGGAGAATATTATAATAAAGTTTATTCAATTCTTAGTATAATCAATATTACATTGTTAAGTATAACTACTATTTCAAAAATTATAACAGATATATATACTGATACCAGTATAGATGATATTATATTTACAGTCCTTATAGCTGTATCAACCACATTATCAGGAATTATACATTTCTTGAATTACTCTGAATTAAGTGTTTTACATATAAATAAATCAACTGGATATACCTCTATACAATATTCTATACAAAGACAATTGACAGTGCCTACAGAAAATATACAAGAATATTATTCTTGGGTGACTAAAAAATACGATACACTTATATTACAAGCCCCTGATATTCCAAAATATATTGAAAATAAATATAAAAATGAAATAAACAATGAAAATAAAGAAAATATGACTATCGAAATGAATATCCTTTCTATTCCTCAAATTACAAAAGAAGAACAATATCAAATAGATCGTTGGATCGCTAATGAATAAAATTTAAATAAAAAAACTTTTATTTAAATTTAATTTGCTAATTTTTCAATAATAGAATCGACAATATCTTTTATTTGTTGATATTTTATAGGTTTATATAAAGAATAATCAAAATTTTCAATAGATGTATAATAATTATCTATTTCTTTTATATAACCAGTAATTGCAATAAACATACTTGATCTTTTTAAATTATTCTTTTTAACATGATTATACACATCTATGCCTGAAATTTCCGGCATTTTTATATCTAAAAATATTATATCATATTTATTTTTAGTTATCAATTCTATAGATTCTTTGCCATTATCACATAACTCGATATCACTAGAACTGAAACCATAATTTTCTAAATATTTTTGCAATATTTGCCTATTTAAATAAATATCATCTACTATAAGTATACTTTTATTTATTTTTTTTATTAATGAATTGCTTTGGGTATTATATATTATATCAGAATTTATGTTTATAAGTATATCATATAAGACTTGCTCTCTTACAGGTTTTATTATAAAATGTAAAAAGAGTTTTCCTTTATCATTTATTATTTCTTTTATAGAAGACAGGGCTATCAAAGGATATTTTACTTTCTGTTCATTTTTTAAGTAATCTGCTAACCAAAATCCTGATTTTTCTGGCATAACTATATCTATAAGAGCAGCATAAAATGGATATTTATTACTTACTATTATAGCTTCATCTGCACTTGAACACATTATAGGTATCATGCCCCATTTAGAGCAAGTATTAATTAAACCAAGTCTATTTACCATATTATCATCGACTATTAGAATATATTTATTTTTTAATAATTCATAATTATTATTTTTACCATTATTGCTATTTGATATTATATGAGATGTATTAGTTTTTATGTTAAAAGATAAAGTTGTCCCTTTATTTATTTCAGTACTTTTAATATATATATCCCCATTCATTAATTTACATAATTTCCTGCAAATAACTAAACCAAGACCTGTACCTTGCCCATAATTATTTTTAATTTGTATAAAAGGTTTGAATAATTTATTAATCATATCATCTGGTATCCCACATCCTGTGTCTATTACTTCAAAAATCAAATTGAAATAATCTGGTATATTTGAATTATCCCAATCAATATTTATCGTTATTTTACCATTTTTTGTAAATTTATTAGAATTACTAATCAAATTTATAAGTATTTGTTTTAGACGCTGAGGATCCCCTATAATGTATTCTGGTATGTTTTCTTTTATATGATATGTCAAACTATTATTATTTAATTCTATTCTTGATAAATTTATATCTATAGCACTCTCTATACAATTTTTTAAAGAAAAAGATTTAGCATCAAGTATCAAAGAACCATTTTGTAATTTAGAATAATCTAGGATGTCATTTACAAGAGACAACAGATCATAACTACATTTCTCAATATTATTTACACAAAAACTTTGTTCTTTTGATAAGCTTTTATTTTCTTTTAGTATATCTGTCATTCCTATTATTCCATTTAGTGGTGTCCTGAATTCATGAGATATATTAGAAATAAAATCTGTTTTAGATTCATTTACTTGTTCATCAATACTTTCGCATAAACTTGGATTTATATCACATATTATTAAAAAACTATTGAATTTCAAAATAAGTAAAAGTATAGTCTCATTTTCATGTAAAAATAATTTAGAATATACTTTCCCATCTATATAATTGTGTATATCTTTTAATAAAGAGCCAGCTTTTAATATATCACTATAATAGTATTGTATGTTTTGACCAAGTGTATTTTTTCCGTATTTAGAAATAAATATCTCATTCGAATGTATGCAGATGTAATCACCGTCTATGTTATTAAAAATTAATGTGCTCAATTGTAGGAATAATAGGTCTCGAATGCCTGTATTCATGATGTAATTTCGTACTTTTTTATGTAAATGTTAAAAAATTAAAAGTGTTTTAATATTTGCATGTAAAAAAATTATTCTTGTGCTTTTTTCTTGTATTGTCTTGGTTTCTTTTCTGGAATTTCTTCTTTTACTTCTTCTACGATTTCTCCCATTTCTTCGATAACAGCTGGGGTATTTACATTATTATAAAATTCTAATTCAATGTCTTCAGATTCGCTGGAAGATGATTCGTTATCAGAATTGTCAGAAGAAGCGCTGCGAGTATTCATGTATTCAGCGAGTTCTTCTTGGAAATTTAAAAGGTCATTTGATATATTATCTTCTTTATGATGGTCTTCATCTTGGGAAAGAGATTCTTTTAAATAGTTAAGTTCTGCATCTATAGATACATACTTGGAATAAAGATAATAACTAACTCCTGCTGTTGCTAGAAGTAGAGTGATTATAAGTAAGAGAACAATATTATCTTGCATTTTTATATTACCATTTGGTGTATATTTTATTTTACAGAAAAAAACGCTACCAACTGTTATTTTAACATTTCAGATATACTTTTGACTTTCTTTTTACTTTTAATCTTCTTTGTTTTGTCAATTTCAAAAAAGTCTGGGAATTTTTGCTGTTTTTGTCGAGTCTCTTCTTGGTTGTTTACAACCAAAGAATTTGTATCAATTGTGTCATTATAAGCTGTACTCTTCGAATGAACAATACATCGTTGGTTGTATACTATAGGATATTCTAGAATATTGAATGTATTTATATTATTTTTACATGATTCTCTGAATTCTTTTATAGTGAGAATGCCGCCAAACATCTTGAGAACTTCCCTATCAGGAGCAGCATTAAATGGAGGAAATACCCTATATTTATTATCTGAACATACTTTTTTATATAAATAATAAAGTAAAGAAGAGTCGCCATAAGACATCTTTTTACAATAAGCAAGAGCGCAATTAAAACTACAAAAAATACCAACACATTTAAAAATTTTTAATTTTTCATTGTATTTTACAGGTATAGGTGTAGGTATACAATTTTCATCCAAATAATGACAGCACCACCAACAAACAGAATTAGAGTAATTATAAGGTATAGTATGGGCATCTTTTATATTCATGTATTCTGAAGAATAAAGTGTAGTTGTCATATAGAATTCATGTGCAAATTCTTTTATAACTTTTATATCACCGTTATTATTTATTTTTTCTGTATTCTCTACAGAATGGAAGTTATTATGAAATGTTTCTGATTCACCTATAGCTTTTATTTCATGTATATTTTTTGCATCGGGATAATAAACTTTTTCATAATCTACATTGCTTATATTATCAAACTTTTTTATATCAGAATCTGTTAATTTTAATGATAAAATAATTTTTTTAGGCATTAATTATTATTGATATTTGATATCTTTTTCACTTTAAATGGAGTGGTATTCGCTCTTTACTTTTTAAAAACCAATCAAATATACTAAAAATGTCATAAATTATTCAAATATAAATAAATCTGTAGTATTTAAATTTTTATTGAAAAAATACATTACAACTCCAAATGAAAAAAATACAATATATGAAAACATAAAAAACTATTTTCAAGAAAATCAACTATTAAAAAAAATTTATTTTGAAGAAAAAGACAATAAATACTTGTTAGTTTATAAATATTTTGATTGTAGATTTAATTTTACAAGACATATTTATATAATAGTAGATAAAACATTCAATAACAATTTGAATATAAAATGGAATGATATCGTATTTTTATTTTATATAAGTAAAGATTTTCCGGACACAAATAGGATTTAAAAAATAAATTATATCATAATAATAAATGAATAATAATAATTACGAATCATTGATGGTAAATTTGAAAATTATTTCAAAAATACCTAAAAATGGAAGAATTAGCAGAAATTACGATATAAATACAAGCAATACAAATATCATTGTTCTAGAATCAAATAACACTGTTTTATTACCATTTAAAAGAATTTATTATGGAGATTCTAGATATACAGCAATACAAGATATAAATACTATAATTAATAATACAATTGAATATATTAAAGAAATTGAAATAACTAAACCAGAATCTTATAAAATAAAGATTAAACAATTACTGTATCATTTAGAACATAGTATACATGGTATTACAAATTTAAAAGTCACGTATAGTAGTGATATAACTATTTCATCAAAAATAGATATATTATTACAAAAAATAGTTATGTTTTTATCAAATTACGATGCTAAATTTAAATCTTTGTTAGTTTCTTCTGAGGCAACTTCGAGCGAACAACAGCCTGACCTCGAGATGGGGCAATTCCATTTTTAACTTTTTTCTTTTTCTTATTTTGTTTCTTTTGTACCTTTTTCTTTTTCTCTTCCTCTATTTTATTTTTTAGATTATTCAAGTCTTTGATAATTAAATCATATTTATTTTTGTTAGAAATGTTTATATTTATAACATTTGGTATAGGTACTCTTATCATACTTTTAGATTTCGGATCTAAAAATAAAACTTTGTTAACTTTTGGCTGATCTTTATGCTCGCGCAATCTTCTAAGAATAGCTGGAGTTGATGCTTTAATTTTTTCTAAATTAGATTTCTTTTCAAACAGATTTAAAGGCACAGCTTTTTTAATATAATCTGCCATTGTTTAATTTATAATCTAGAAAAAAATAAATAATTAATAATATTGTACAAATATTCACAATCTTTTTCGTTGTAATACATTATAGATTCATGTAAAATTGTACTATTTTTGTCAGTAAGAAACATACCTATTGTTTCCATGCCATCCAATACATTTAATAATTTAGTTTGAGAATAATTATTTTTTTGTATATAATACTCATTTTTATAATAATGTATTGTCCTTTGAATGTTATTTTCTTTTTTAAAATTATCTATTGATTTTGCTACTTCTTTTAATTTAAAATTCTTCATATTTTTGAATATGATATCATTTTCAATAAAAAATCCGCATAAATCAAAAAATAAAGAATAATCAAACATATCGTTGTGGTTTTTATTTTCAACTGTTTTTAGAAAATTTACTTCAGCTTTCCCCCAATGTATAATAGAATATTCTTTGTTTTCAGTTTTACTGTTTATATATGAATGTAAATCTAAAATTAAAGAGTACTCTGATTCTTGAGACAAATTATTCGTAAAAAAAGACCGAAACTCTATTTCATTTGAAATTGTATCGTGATATATTATACCTATATTATAAATCATAGAATTACTTGAAATTAAAGGAAATTGTGAATAGTCCCTTATTATATTAGGTATTTGCTCTATATCTAAATAAAAAAGTACTTGTTTATCATTTAATTTACTTGATAAAATATCTTGTATTTTATCTAAATCGGCATGTCCTTTGTTTTGTAAAAACTTTTTTATGGTTTTATTTCTAGCAGATTCTTTATTAGTTATACCTAAAGTTTTCAGATTGTAAGGTTTATGTCTACTAGTTTTATTATAGCAATTTCTGTGTTTTTCTGTACAGTAATAATACTGTGTTATTTCATCGATTTCTCTTGCTATTTCTTTTTTATATGAATGATATGGATAATCATCTGTATTTTTCATGTTTGGAAAAATTGTTTTACCAACTATCATTTTTTTAGTGTTTTCGATTTGTTTAATAGTATTCTGAAAGTAAATGTCTAATATGTCCATATTTTCTTTGACAATATACTTCCCCCAATTTGAAGAAACAAAAAATGATTCTTGTATTTTAGTAGAATAGAATGTCCTAGAAATTAAATCACCTACAAATTTATATATAAACTTAGAATAACATTCAAATAAATTTTTATCTAAACTTGTATTTGTATTTAATATAACACATATATACTCTTTTTCCTTTTCTTCAAAGAAAAGGCATTTCTTTGCAATAAAGAAATCATTAAAGTAGTAATTAGTATCTGAAATATACGGTTTCCATAAAATATCATAATCTGTATTATTCTTTATTATACTTTTCAAATTAATATTAGAATCTTCGCAATCGAAGACTTTATAATTTTCTTTCAAATAAGATTTTATTTTATTTTGTAGTATTTTTTTATCTTCTGTAATATATTTTATAAAATTACATTCTTCATCTTTTGGTTTGTCATTTAAATGACAATAATATATAAAAGGATCGTTATTAAAGTGGTGTTTTAAAAATGATAAATTATACATTCTTGTTTATTATTAAATTATTTTTTTCTTTTGAATTAATGTGTTTTTTGTTTTTTAATAATTTTTTTAAGTGTTTTTTTACTAGTGGTTGATTTATATTCGTTAAGTATTCTGATTTGAACAAAAATAGGTAACGTAGAATTGTAATTAAAATTTTCAGAATATTCTTTAATTTTTTTAAAAATAAAATTTTGATAATGTTCTTGGATTAATAAACTATCATTTGATATTTCTGTTTCAAATTGACGTATAAAATTAAGATCATGATAAAATTTATAAGAAATATACATGTTCAAGTATTTGTAATTTTTCAAGTCCCAATATTTAATAAAAGATCCCCATTTAGATACAATATCATTTTGACAATTAATTGCAAAAACCGTCTTCCCATACAAATACCAAGCTCTCCATTCTGTTAAAAGTTCTTTGCTAAATAGACTGCTTTCACATGTTATATAAACATTAACAGAATTATCATTAGATACATCAAATAAATTATCAAATTTTTCAAAAGATTCTTTTAAACAAACAAGATTTCCAAAATACTTTAATTCGAATATGACATAAACAAACTCGTCAATATAAGATTTAGGATAATTTCCAATTTTTTGAACAAGTTCCCCGTCAAAACCGATATATTTAAATCTACAAAAATTTTTAAATAAACCCCAATTGTATTCTAAAGGATCTTCTGGATCTGAAATAAAAATGGAGTATCCTTTAAATAAAGTTTTAAAGTTAATAGGTATTTGTTTCAATTCTTGTTTGCATAAGATAGATGTCATTTTTGTTTTGTATATATTTATTTACATCTGCATTTTTTATTTAAATTTTTTATCATTCTCCATATTTCAAAAAACATAGGGCCTCCCTTATAAAATAACTTGTTTCTATTATCACATTTAGGAGGAAGATAAGCATACTCTATCAATTCCCCTAATAACTTTTTTTGTAGTTCTGGTACATTTGGTTTTCGTGGATTATACAGCGGGTCTTTTGTAAATTTGTTTTTTGATAATAAATACCAGTCCCAATCTTCCTCAGAATGTTTTAAAATAAATTCTGAAGTTATATGAGGGTTTTCACTTAAAAAATAAAAATCAAACTTTCTATCTATATTTTTTTCGATAAAAGAAAGACTTAATTTTTTATTATGAGACAGTGCAGGAAAGTGCCAAGATTTGTTTATTAATTTTATTATATCATCTTCATCTAAATTTTCATTATAACTTAAATAGAAAAAATCCCAATACAAATCAGGATATTTTTGAATTGTTTCAGCATTTACTTTTATATACATATTAATGTTGGGCCAATACCAATTAAATTGCGGGTTGTCTATGACAAATTGTATATCTAATTTTGGATGTTTACTTAATTCTAAAAAATCCCAATCTTGTACAGGATGTTGTAAAATTGCTTCAAATGGGAGTGTTTCATTTAAAGATAATCCAAAATAATCCCAAGGATAATTAGAATTATTCAAAAGAGCTCTTTTGTTCGATTCTGTATTAAAATTTATAGATTGACTTATAGAGAACCAATCTAGATCCCAATGCAAAACAACGGCAGAATTAAAATGGCTAAATAATGTATTTATTATAGTATCATTGTCAGAAAGACCTAAATGATTCCAAGGCAAATCTGAATTATCTAAGATGTCTTCTATAGTAAATGCTTTATTTTTACTTAAAAAATACCAGTCCCATCTAAATACATTCATATTTTCCCTTACAATTTGTATTGTCAAATTTGGATTAAGAGAAACATGAGGATAATTCCAAGAAAACTGCGGATTTAACAAGATATCTTGAAATTGTATATTAGGATGTTTACTTAGAGCATTCCAATTCCAATATTTATCAGGATATTTTAAAATCAAGTCAATTGTTATGTCTTCTCTTTCAGATATCCAATACCAAAACCAATCTAAATTGTAATTTTTTAATATAAAATCTAATGAAATATTCTTATTATAACTTAGAGCATAAATGCATATTTTGTCTTTAAAAAATGGATTTGATATAACAGATTCGTTCATATTTTCATTAGTGCTTAATAAAAATGAACACCATCTTTTGTCGGGAAAAAGATATAAAAGTTCTTCAAGAACATTATACATTCAGCATAACTTTAACTTACTGACTTATAATTTATAAATAAAATAATTTATTTGTAAATTACATTTGGATTTTCTATTTTTGTCATGTATATATGTTTTCTTTTTTTTAATTGATTTTTGAAAACATAACATTGATCTTCTATATCTATTATAAGTGGGGTGACTGTGTCATGTACTTTTCTATAAATTCTCCCTATAGCTTGTTCAATATTACTTCTAGGAGTGCAGAATATTAAAGTATTAATATCAGGTTGATCGAACCCTTGGACAACTAAAGAATATGATGCTAATAGAACTTGTTTTTTTCTAGATTCTGTTAATTCTGATGATTTCATCTTTCCAATAAATTTCCCAGACACACCTTTATCTAGATTATCGAATAAGTATTCTATTTGTTGTATTCTATCGCTCATGCATAATATTTTCCTATTTTTATCTTTTATTAATTCGTTTATTATATCAAGAATCATGTTATTTCTGGAAATACTAGTAGATAATTTATTTAACATTTTAGACATATTTATCTTTTTTTCACCAAACATTGTCGTTTGATGAATTTCAATTTGTTCGTTTGAAGAATAAATAACTATATCTGTTTGTTGTTTTAAAACACTTTCAACATTCGAATATACTATATCACCTATAAAATACTCTATTATTTTATGTAAATTGTCATTCCTTTCTATTGTAGCAGTTAGACCAAATTGATATTTACAATTGATTTTAAAAAAGACACTACTAAACAATTTAGTAGGTATACTGTGAACTTCGTCTATTATACACATTCCAAATTTATAACCATCCAATTCTGTATAATCTAATTTTTTATTAATACATAAAGTCTGAACCATCGCTAAGATTATATCACAATTTTTATCTGCTATATTTTTACCCTGTATTAATCCAATTTTACAGTTTGGTAAAAATTCTTGTATTTTTAATTTCCATTGTTCAAGTAATTCTAATTTGTTAACAATTATTAAAGTTTTGGCCTTTACATATTCTATGAGTTTTAGACTTAGTATAGTTTTACCAGAGGAAGTTGTTAAATTTATTATACCTGAAAAAAAAGAATTATTTTTCATGGACTCTGTGCATTTATTATAACATTCTGTTTGATGTCCTTCTCTTAGTTTAATTTTATTTACTAGATTTTCTTCTTTTATAATATCTGGTTTATTATTTACTAATATCTTTTGTTTTATTTCACTATTTTTGTAAAAGTAAGGTAATAACAAATATCCTGAATGTTTTTGATATAACTGTATTGTTAAAGATTCTAGGTGTTTTTTTAATTTTTCAGATGCATTTGAACTTTTTAGATAAGAAATGTCAGGTTTAATAATAAATTGTGAAATATCTTGTTTGACATTTTCTTCCTTAATATATCCAATCATCTATTCTATATTCAAATTTACATTCTTAAATTTATTTAAATTCATTTCTGGGAGAATGCATCGCGATTGCCATTCTACAAGAATATCTTTAGGATAGTAAACTGTAAATGTATCAGGATAATAGTCCTTATTATTTTCGATTAAATTGTTGTATTTTTCACCTAGTATATTTCTAATAGAATTTTTTGGTAAAATGAAAAGCAATTGTTCTATAGGTGAAATTGGCACTGTGTATTCAAAACGAATACTTGACAATTTAGCTATATTATTTTTTATACAATTTAGTATTTGCATTATAGATGGTGGTTTTATATAACAATACCCCCAATCATATGTAGGACAGCATTTATTATAATATATCAAAGTCCAATAACTGGTTTTAAGATAATCAAAAGTATTACAATCAGTATTTTCTAAAATAGGATTATCTATTTTTTTACAGACTAACATAAAGAAATTATATAATTGTTTATAATTAATGTAATTATTATTTATGATATAACATGGATAACTTTTTAACAATTCGATGTAGCATTCAAATATCAAATCCAAACCATGATTATTTAAATTTAATTCGAATAGATAAGGTATAAAATCATTTCCTAAAAAGAACATAAGATAATTTATATCAATTATTACGTTTTTTTCTTCTAAATCAAGATATTCTACTTGTTTTTGAATATTCTCGAAAATATTCTTTGAAATATTCCTAGACTGAATCATTGTATGATCTCCATTTTTTGTTTTTCTTAATAATGTTATTTTTTTATTTTCTACTAACATACTCAATGTTATAAGGTCTGCGTCCATGCCATAAATTATATGAGTTTGTTGTAAATTATAATTTTTTTTGATATAAGAAATAATTTTATGTTCTCCTTCTGAAGGAGAAGTATCAGTAGAATATATAAATCTGATAGAATTGTTATTTTTCTTATATCTTGGAATGAATGTATTTTTAATAAAATCCGAAACTTCTTGCATAAATTGTGTACCCGGTGATATCTGATTTTTGTCAAAAAACATTGATAATTCCTGATGTGTTTTCAAAGTATACGATTTATAATTATTATCAATTGCCTGTGTTTCTTTGCTAGCAGAAATGTATCTGCGATATCTTTGTTGTATCATTTTAGCTTTCGGAGGAACCCCGTCAGTTGCTATATAAATTATAGAAGAAGGTCTTGTAATACTTATTATTTCTAATAGAGTTCTCTCTAAACTCCAATAAAAATCATGATAATCTTTTAATTCTGATAAAACTGTATGAAGTATAGCATTAAAATCTATATATAAATTATTACAATAAGTATTATCACGAATATGTAGTGTGGTGTGATGGACATGAAATTTTTTTAATAATTTATGAAATAAATATGGGATACCCATTATATGTTTGTTGTATTTTCAATTTTAAATACCATTTTCTATTTAAAATTGAAATTGAGGAACTACGATAAAATCGTAATTATCCCCATTTATTTTTTTATTTATTTTCAAAGTATAATAAGGAAACAGTACATTCTGAATCTCGCAAAGAATACTTTCGATTAAAGAACTGTCTTTATTAAGAATTTTTATGTAAGGAAAACTATCATTTTTGCTACAGTTATTTGAAATGATAAAGTATAAATGATTTTGACTAACTTCCTCGATGTAATAACAAATCAATTTGATTAATTTTTGGGCATTTTTAGAATAAACATTTTTATTATTTTTTTCAAAATTTTCTAGAATAGTTTCATAGAAGAAATCGTTATTGTAGTTCAAAGAACAAGAATAGTTAGAAGATACGAACAAAATATGATTATTAGCACGATCCATTTTTAGTAGTTGTTTTTGTTTTGGTATTGAAATTAATTTAAGTATGATTAAAAAAATAATAAATTTTTTATTTCTGTATCGAATAAATGTATATATCGTAATAATCTACATTTTTATCAAAATTCTTGAATTTATAAATATACATATGGTACATACCGTGTCTATCTATTACACAATGTGATGCTAAATAATGAGTATTTTTTTTAATTATATATCTAAGTATCGATAATGAATCTATGTAAATTATATTGTATTTTTTAAAATTATTATTATTTCCATTCTGAAAAATACTGGAATTTATACTTTGTAGAAATTTTGCTAAATAGAAAATATCATTTTTAAATGTTTCTGTAAAATGTTTTAGTTTATGAAGCCTTTGTCCGATAAAATAATTATTTGTATCTAAATTAAATAAATTAATAAAATGTTTAAATGTCTCATATTCTGTTATATATCTAGAAATATATAACAAGCAGTCATCATTTAACATTTTATTACTTTATTTTAGTTTTATTTTTAAATTAATGTAGAAATATCTTTATCATTATTTCTAAGTAATTTTGTATTTTTCTTAAAACAATCTGCAATTTCTTCTTTTGTATATTTTCTGGCAGTTGGAAATCTTTCTTTTACAAAATCTATAGAAACTTCTACAGGATCTGAATCTAATATCAGACATCTACTAAAATCTACAAATTCTTTAATAATTTTACCACAATCGCTGCTCATTGTTAATGATTTTTATTTTTATTTTTTTAAATTTAAAGCCAAATTGCAGGTATTTTGTTGAACTAAAATGTAATATATAAAATATAAAGGCTTCTAACTGTTAACAAATATATAAGCATTTACATTTTATTATATTAATTTCAATTTAAGGAAATGAATATAGTATAAAATCAAGATTAGAAATGACAGATGGATCATAAATCGGCAC
>JACCDZ011698825.1_pt1 | contig 19096 bp, 17 predicted proteins | sample 7449551 | NCBI WGS metagenome assembly JACCDZ01 (sample SAMN15323452, study PRJNA562643) | freshwater metagenome | isolation source: river surface water | place: USA:Blue River Watershed | collected 2017-08-18
TGGCTGGCCTAGTGGTCAGAGTGAAATTAACTGCGGTCAATATCGATTAGAGCAGTTGGCTACGCCAGGACATAGCAGTGACAGCCGCAGCTTATTGCTATGGCGCGGCGAGCAATTGCTTGGCGCCTTTGTCGGAGATTTGTTGCTGCCTGGCGGTTGTGGTCGTTTGGATTTACCAGATGCCGATGCAAACGCCTTTGTGCAGAGCTTACTGGCATTAAAGCAACGCATTGCTGACGACACGGTATTACTGTCGAGCCATGATTACGCCCAGCGATTTTTTACCAGCTGGAAAATTGCCAGCGCTGAGCAACCTGTGCTCGTTCAATTGTTGGCTGCGCAGTTACCGACACAACAGTGGTTAGATGAAATCAACAACCAAAGTTGCCAGCTTGCACAATCTGCGCAATACCAGTGCGGGATTGTTGAAGTCAACCTGTCCGACGCTAAGGCGATTGTTGAGAGTTCGCAGTTAGACTCATTTTTGGCAAAGAATCCAGACTGTTTAGTGGTTGATGTGCGTGAAGGCTACGAGCAAAGCGCAGGTCAGTTAGCGCCTTACATTCCAGCAACCACCAAGGTGGTGCATGTTCCGCTTTCCCGTCTTTGCTGGGCGCTGATGCAACAAGAACTGCACTCGTCGCAGCGACTTCTGTTGGTTTGCCGCTCCGGTAATCGTAGCTTGTTAGCCGCAAAAATCCTCAATAGAGCCGGGTTTTTAGAAGTGTATAACCTCAAGGGTGGCATCGCTTTGCTCTGTTAACAGACGTCGGCTGATAACGTTATTCAAGACAATAAAAAACCGCCGGTTATGGCGGTTTTTTTGCTTTTGCTAAGTCGAGGACTAATAGAAAAAACGCTGTAGCGGATTGAGCAGCCTAGTCATGCCTTGCTTAAATTGCAGCGGGGCACTTAATACTGACAAACACAAACAAGGGTCATCACTAATGTTACGCGGTGTGTGTGTATCATCCGGAGTATTAATGATTAAATCTCCTGGCACATAACGACCTTGCTCATCGACCATTTCACCCGCAAGGACTAAGGTCATTTCCAACCCTTTATGAGTGTGTTGCGGCACCGCGGTGTTCTTATCAATAAATAATAAAGAAACATGGTGGGGCTCGCCAGACGGTAGTCGTGCGGTCGCAATACCGCCAAGAGTCAGCCATTTACTGCGTTTGCTGCTCAAACGTTGTAGCGCACGCGGTAACTCAAATTGATGGCCTCCAACTTCTAAGTTGGTCACAACCGGATCTGTTGAGTGCTTTACTGGAACTGGTTGATTGTCAGCCTGTGCCAGCACTTGCTGCATCATACTCAGCCAATCATCCTGATCTGTTGCCACCGGAGATGATGCAAAACTGCAGGCTAAATCGGCTTCAATATCCTTACTAAGTCGCTGACAATGCGGGCAAAAATCCAAATGCGTTGCAACCAAAAGCGCAACTTCAGCCGTCAGGCTCCCGTCACAGAATTGTTCCAACAAACTTAAACTTGGGTGATGTTTAACGCTGTTGCCCATCGACTGCCTCTCTTAATCTATCTAAAGCCAAACGGATCCGCGATTTTACGGTACCTAACGGGATCCCGAGTTGCTCTGCGACTTCTTGATGTGAATTTTCTTCCAAATATACTTTTTCCATCACAACACGTTGTGCTGGTGGCAGAGCTGCAAAATGAGGCGCGATTTTTTCGGCGATGATATACAGATCCCAACTATGGCTCTGCAAATCTTCTTGCTCCGGATAATCACCATCACTCCACAAATCGTCAGCGCTGATATCATCTTTACGGCTTTGTTTCTTACGCAACATATCAAAACGCACGTTTCGGGCGATGGTGTAAATCCAAGTCGATGCACAACCACGTGTCGGATCGAACAGCGCCGCTTTTTGCCAAACATTGAGCATGGTGTCTTGCACCATTTCCATTGCTTGTTGTTCATTGCCAAACATCTTAATGCCAAAAGCTTTGAGGCGAGGGGCAAAGTAATTAAACAAGCCTGCATACGCAGCTTTGTCGCGATTTAATGCGATTAACCCCAATGCTTCTTCCCATTGACCTAAATTAAGCGGTGACGCGGTCTCTGTCGTATCCATAAGTCCCGGCGAGTTATTTGCAATCTGACTCGCATGATGCCCGTAAGTGCGGCGTTGATCCAACATAATTATGACCTTTAGTCGCGACATTGATGTTTATAGATACGCAGCAAGTTAGTAATTGGATTACTCGGCAGTTCACTTTAAAAAATCGAACGTTATTGGCTAATTAATGCAATATATTGTCGAAAATATCGTTGATAAACTACAGCCATCATTAAGTGAATCAATTTGTTTCCACAGATAACCGAAGGGGCTGCAACATGAAAAGTGCGATGAAAAAGGTTTTAGTAGTGAATAGTTCAGTGAGCGGTGAAAAAGGCCAATCGAGTCAACTAATTGAACAGTTTATCCAAGCGTTGCCAACAGGCTTTGCGCGTGAAGATGTTGATTTGGCTGCGGACGCTTACCCACATTTAGCCATGCCGGAATTAGCTGCTTGGATGACGCACGAGTCTGACCGTTCTGCAGAACAACAAGCATTGGCGGCGTTATCTGACCAAGCTATTGCCGCGGTACAATCGGCTGACGTAGTTTTAGTGGGCGTGCCAATGTACAATTTTGGCGTACCAAGTCAGTTAAAGGCTTGGTTTGACCGATTAGCACGCGCTGGCATCACTTTTAAATACACTGAGCAAGGACCGGTTGGTCTTTTGCAAAATAAACCGGTTATATTCTTTGCGACCCGTGGTGGTGTTTATAAAGATTTACCGGCTGACAGTCAGACACCATTTTTGAAAAGCTTCTTTAGTTTTATCGGTTTGACTGATTTACATTTTATCTATGCTGAAGGTCTCAATATGGGCGCTGACAGTGCGCAACAGGCACTTGCTGCAGCGAAAGCACAAATTGGTGAAGTGTCGGCTAAAATTGCAGCCTAGACTTAACTTTGTTTTGCTAGTCTAGCCCCAAGCACCACCGCAATGCGGTGGTTTTTTTATTGATTTTCATCGGATTGGTAACGCTTCGTATCGCAGAAGGTTGAATTTCTCTGTGTTGCTTTGTATAAGTGACACTTCAATCATTACTCTAAGAACGAAACTGATGAAACTACCTAAAAAATCGCTGTTAGCGTTAAGCCTAAGTGCGCTGGTGTTACTGACTCCATCGGCGTTGGCGGTGAATCCAACTGAACCTGTGACGGTCAAAGCAAGCGTTGGTGTGACGCCAATGACGATGAAACAAGCCATGGCTCATCCAGATTGGTTGGGCAGACAACCAGAACAAGCCTATTGGTCTGCCGACAGTCAGCAGGTTTTCTATCAGCGAAAACAAGCGGGTAGTGAACTTCGGGATTGGTTTGCGGCGCCAGTGCAAGGCAAAGCGAGTACGGAAGCGGTTAGTTTACAAGATTGGGATGATGTTGGTGCCTACGATCAGGTGTTCTCAGCAGACAAACAAGTTGTCGCATGGGTGTTTTCTGGCAATGTGTTTGTTAAACAGCTTAAAAGTGGTTTGGTTAGCCAATTAACCAATGACCATAACGAACGCAGCGATCTGAAGTTCCTAGCTGGTAATCGTCTAAGTTGGCGAAGTGGTTGGGATTTTTATGTCGCCGATTTATTAAGTGGGCGGCAAAGTCTACTGGTCAGTTTAAAAGCTGAAATGGCGCCAGAAGCGCCAAAAGTTGCCGACACCTATTTAGCAAAAGAACAGCAAAAATTAATAGGCTATGTCGCACTGCAGCATAAAAATGCAAGTGACGAATATACACAGCAACAACAACTGCAGACAAAGAATAGCGCAGTTGCTGTCAACCCGGTGTTCTTTGGTGAAGGCAAACAAATTAACGGTGCAGCACTATCGCCCGATGGCCGGCATTTAATTGTTGCGGTTGCCAATGCCACAGAGTGGCGTGATGAAAGCGATATTATGCCAAATTACATCAGCGCTTCTGGCAATGTTCAAGCAAAACCGGTACGTCGCCGCGTTCATGATCAAAAGCCTGAACCAGAAACCTTTTATCTGGTCGATGTCGTAAAATCGGCGAAGACCGAACTAGCAATTAAAGATCTGCCTGGTTTTGATGAAGATGTGTTGGCTGCGGTAAAAGCGGAAAATGCCAAAGCTGAAGGTAAAAGCTACCAGTCGGCGAAAAAAGCCCGTGATATTGTGTTACTCAGTGATTGGGCTTGGGATCAGTCGGCTATTCAATGGAATAATAGCGGTAGTCAAGTTGCGATGATGTTGCGCAGCTGGGATAACAAAGACCGTTGGTTAGTGACCGTGGATCTCGATAAAGCGCGTTTTGTTCCGCAACACCGCCTGCACGATGACGCTTGGGTTAACTACGAATTCAACGAATTTGGCTGGTTAAACCAACAAGACACCTTGTATTTCCTGTCAGAGCAAACGGGTTATTCACAGCTTTATTTGAAACCGCTGGACGGCAAGGTCCAAGCCCTGACCAAAGGCGAATTCGAAGTTAGTACGCCGACACTCACCAAAGATGACAACGCTATTTATTATCGTGCTAACCCACAACATCCTGGCATCTACAATGTTTTTAAAGTTGATGTCGCAAGCGGCCAAACCACCGCCATTACCAATTTGACCGGTAATTTATCATTTGGCCTCTCACCGGATGAAAGTAAGTTATTGGTACGTTATTCAAACTCGTTATTACCCGAAGAGCTTTACGTGATGCCAGCGGCTGCCAATGCGCCATTAACCCGTTTGACTTATACGGTATCTAAAGAGTTACAACAAATGGCGCTGCAAGCACCGCAAGTCATCGCGGTACCTTCCAGTCATGGCAAACAACCTGTGTATGCCAAGTTGTATCTGCCTAAGGGTTATCAACAAGGCGAAAAACGCCGTGCGGTGATTTTTAACCATGGTGCTGGTTATCTGCAAAACAGCGATTTGGGCTGGTCAAACTATTTCCGTGAGTTTTTCTTCCATAACTTATTGGTGCAAAAAGGTTATGTGGTGCTGGATATGGATTACCGGGCATCAAAAGGGTATGGCCGCGACTGGCGAACTGCAATTTATCGGCAGATGGGCACTCCTGAGATTGAAGATCTGCAAGACGGCGTGAAATGGTTAATCGCCAATGCCAATGTTGACCAAGCCCGGATCGGGACTTATGGCGGTTCTTACGGCGGGTTTATGACGTTTATGGCATTGTTTAAAGAGCCAGATCTGTTTAAAGCCGGTGCTGCGCTGCGTCCAGTGGGTGATTGGGCTTATTACAATTTTGGTTACACTTCAAATATTCTCAATACCCCGGACGTTGATCCAATTGCTTATCGTCGCAGTTCGCCGATTTATTTCACCCAGGGCTTAAAAGCACAGTTGTTAATTAATGCGCCAATGGTCGATGACAATGTATTTTTCCAAGATTCTGTGCGGATAGTACAGCGTTTGATTGAACAAGAAATCAATACCTTTGAAACTGCGATTTTCCCAGTCGAACCGCATGGCTTTGTGCAACCGAGCAGCTGGTTAGATGAATATCGTCGGATAGAAAAACTGTTTGATAACACGCTGTAATACCGGATTCATTGCTCTGTGTTCAATCCAAGCAAAAGGGAGCCTCGGCTCCCTTTTTTCCTTCCTGCTTTTTGATATTGCAGCGAACCTAGTTGGTTAAATCTGTGGTCCTTTGTTCGCAACCATTAAGCAACACACTTTGTGTCAGTGTTTAACGCTTCGTTCGCTGACTGACGGCGGTAACGCAGCTCCAGTACTGGAATGGTGAATCCGTAACAAAGCACCACAATCAACGGTTGCAACCAGAAGCTTTGCTCAGGCAATGTTAGATATGCAGCAGTACAGGCTATAGTGCGAACAATTGTGTGGACATATGCCACCGGCGCTTTTGCCACAACCCCAAATAACAACCACATTAAACCGGTCTGTACTGCAAGCGCGAAGGGCAACGCTTGATAATTTTGCATAAACATCGGGATGCTAATTGCAAACACCAAAAATGACATGCCGACACCTGCTAAAAATATGGTATCAAACCAATTGCGCTCAGCGTTTTTCTGAAAGCTAATATTCTCGCCAGTGAAGCGAGATATCGCCATTGCCAAATAGATGATAGAGCCAGTGCCGATAAAGGTCGCCATCACTTGTTGGTACGGGGTTAGCGCAAATGAAAGTAAACCAATAATCGTCCAAACGATGGCGCCTGAGAGTGGCATCGCAAGGTAGCGTTTGCTTCGAAATTCAATCAGTTGTTGTTCTAAGGTTTTGCTGTTGATTTGCGCTGAGTTTGTTGTTTGCATGACACACCTCCAATGGTTGATGGCGTCAGTATGCAAAACATCGAGCACAAGCGGCAGTGTGTTTTGTCATCAGATACGATGACATTTGTCATGACGATGCTCAGGTTTATATCGAGGCAGTGAGGTAAATAGTGCGGGTCTCAGCTGTATTTTCGAGCAATTTATCCAGAGCGTCTGCCGGATAACTTGGCGCAAACTCGGCAGGGAGAACAAAACGTAGTCGCTCGCCGCTATAAGGATGATTGAGTTCTAAAATCGCAGCGTGTAATTGCAGGCAGGTTGTTTGGTTAATCCTTTGCATGAATTCTGGTTGCTTTGGGTATGGGTACAAGGCATCACCAACAATTGAATTGCCCATATGATTTAAATGCACACGTAACTGATGGGCTCGGCCGGTGATAGGACGAAGTGCTAAAAGGCTAATCTCATCTGAAGTAGCATTGACGTCTGCGGCGGCTGCTTTGCTGGCATTGTTGTTGAGCCTGTTGTCGGCTGCGTTGTTATCAGCCAGCAGCTGAAAATAAGTTTGCGCAGATTTACCGGTGTTCGCACAAACTTTATTGCGCGGTGGCGCGGTTAAATCTGCGGTCAAGGGTAAATCGATACAGCCGTATGGCAGCGATGGTTTGCCGAACACCCTCGCTAAATACAATTTGCCGGTCTGGCGTTCGGCAAATTGTTGTTTTAATGCGGCTTCAGCTTTTCGGCGCAGCGCAAATACCACAATGCCAGAGGTCGCCATATCCAAACGATGAACTAGCAATGCTTGCGGAAACTGTTGTTGTACGCGGCTTAATAGACAATCAGCAAGTGCGGCTCCTCGGCCTGGATTGGTCAATATTCCCGATGGCTTCGCCACCACTAAAATGTCTTTGTCCTGATAACAGATGTCAAGCCAGGGAGTCATTGGCGGTTGATAGACGAATTCGCTGGATGGATTGCGCATTGGGTTCCGTTCTTAGTCTGACGCTGCGCCTTTGGCATCAGCAATTACTTAAAGCGATAAAACCACGATTGTAAACGAAAATCTCGCTGCGAGGCCATGAGCTTAGGTTATAATCCGCGTTTTTGGCTGGGGAGTGACCGATGATTGATATAAACGAACTTGCGCAGCTTACTGCGACTAAGGAAGCTTGGCAGTTAGTTTATCAAGATGAGTTTTTGTTGGTTGTGAGTAAACCAGCTCATCTACTCACGGTACCAGGGCGCCACCCAGCGAATCATGATTGCTTAATTTCCCGAGTTCAGGCCGAATTCCCATCGGCACAAGTGGTCCATCGCTTAGATTATGATACCTCGGGTCTGGTCATTCTGCCGCTGACCAGAGCTGCGCTCAGCCATATCTCCAAGCAATTTCAAGCCCGCACCGTCAGTAAGTTTTATGAGGCTTTAGTCGCCGGAGAGATCGCGGCTGAAGGCAGTATTGACGGAGCAATCGCTGCCGATCTGGATAATCGGCCTTTGTATAAGATATGCCAAGACGGGAAACCGTCGCTAACGCATTTTCGACGTTTGGACTATTTAGCTGCAAGCGCTCAAAGTCGAGTACAATTAGAACCGGTAACAGGTCGTTCTCACCAGTTGCGACTGCATTTATCCAGTATTGGCCACCCGATCCTTGGCGATACGTTGTATGCCAATGCTGAGATCGCAAGAGTTTCCCCAAGATTGTGCTTGCACGCTCGGCAAATTCAGTTTCAACATCCGGTGAGCGAAAAGCAAATTACGCTTGAAGCCGCTGCACCCTTTTAGCGTTAAAAAAGCAGAAGGCCTTGTTCAAGGCCTTCTTAAGAATTAGTTATACACCGTCCAGCGCGGGTCAAGCGGCTTTCAAACCCCTCGGGACTGCCAGTGGCGGAACTGACTGCATAATAAAGAATAAAATTAATCCAGTAAGTGCGCCAAATAGATGCGCATCAACGGCGACGTTAGCGCCAATCAACGCCACAATATCAGTACTGGCACCGTGAATTTGTTCCCAAATAACTTTGATAAACACACCGATTAAAATAAGCCAACCGCTAGACCAGTGCTTGGCAATGTCCGCGCAAGCGCCCCAAACAATCAAGCAATGTAACCAGCCGGACAAACCACAATAAATCATCATGGTCGGGCTTAAAAACAGAATGTCTAAGCTAATCATCAAGCATCCGGCAATAAGTAACACCAGAAAGCGCGCAACACTTAGATGCATTCCTTGTACTGCTAAGATGACTAACAATGCAGCAAAATTCATCCCAAGATGCCAAGCATTGTTATGCATCAAATGACCAGTAAACAACCGCCACCACTCACCTTGAAATATCGCATTGCGATCGAAGTCTAGCGTAGGCGAAAGGGCACTATTACCGAGTTGCAATAGTGAAATAATCAAAAACAACGCAATTGGCGCTGCCCACTGTTGAATAAAATTGTTCTTCATCAAGCCAATTGATCCTTAGTGAATCGAATATCTGTCATCGCTACCCTGCGAATTGAAATTACATCTTACCTTAAAAGCGAGAAGCATTGATCTGTTTTACTGGGATAAGTTATCTTGGACATCCACAATTTCCTATATCCGGAAACTTTATGCGTTTTTTCCTTTCGACCTGCTGTTTGCTTAGCTGTTTAGGTCTGCATGCCGCAGTTCCAGACCCAACTCAAAAATCGGCGCAGCAAGATCCTGAAGCGGCCACAGGAATATATTCCAAGCAACAAGCCTCAAGTCCTTATTCGATGGTTGTCACAGCGAATCCACTGGCGACAGCGGCTGGTCTCGATATGCTGGCTCGGGGTGGCACTGCCATCGACGCAGCCATTGCTGCACAGTTAATGTTGGGCTTAGTTGAGCCGCAAAGTTCAGGGATCGGTGGTGGTTTATTTTTATTGCATTGGTCGGAAAAGCAGCAGGAATTAACCTCGATTGATGGCCGCGAGACAGCACCTCAAGCCGCCACAGCCGATTGGTTTCGAGAAAATGGCAAACTATTGCCTTGGAACAGAGCTTTTGTTGGCGGGAAAGCTGTTGGCACCCCTGGCGTGATTGCTGCGCTTCATCTCGCGCATCAACGTCATGGCAAGTTAGCTTGGGCAGATTTATTTGCGCCAGCCATTAAAACGGCAACTGAGGGTTTTCAGGTTTCTCCGCGTATGCACGCGTTAGTTGCAGAACGTTCAAATCCAGGCCTGTTAACCTTCAACGCCAGCCAGCAGTATTTTTACCCAGACGGTCAGGCAATTGCCGTCGGTACCCTTAGAAAAAATCCGGAGTATGCGGCACTTTTAAGCCGAATCGCCAAAGAGGGGCCTGCGGCGTTCTATCAAGGGCAAAATGCTGAGGCGATAGTCGCTGCGGTCAATAATGCCAGCATCAATCCTGGCAAGATGACACTCGCGGATATCCAAAACTATAAGGCGCTTAGTCAAGCGCCCATTTGCGCGCCTTATCATAGTTATAAAATCTGCGGCATGGCGCCGCCGAGCTCCGGCAGTCTTGCGGTATTGCAAATTCTTGGCATGCTTAGCCATTTTGACCTTGCGAAACTTGCCCCAAATTCTGAGCAAGCAATCCATTTAATTAGTCAGGCCAGTCGTTTGGCATTTGCTGATCGCGATCGGTATATCGCGGATCCGGCATTTAGTCCAGTACCTATTATGGGGCTACTAGACGAGCAATACCTGAAACAGCGCGCTGCGCTTATCAACCCAACTTTAGACATGGCCATGGCTGCGCCGGGTCTGCCGGTTGGCGCCAAACCTTTGAGTTCTGCTGCGGCGCTTGAGTACGCCAATACCTCTCATCTTTCCGTGGTTGCAGCCGATGGTTCTGCTGTTAGTATGACGACCAGCATCGAGAATGCCTTTGGTTCTGGGTTGATGGTCAATGGTTATTTACTCAATAACCAATTAACCGATTTTTCGCTGGAAGCCCGCACTCAAGATGGACTCTGGGTTGCGAACAGAGTCGAACCCGGCAAGCGACCTCGCTCATCGATGGCTCCAATGGTAGTTTTTAACCACCTAGGCCAACTGGAAATGTTGATTGGTTCTCCGGGGGGCAGTCGAATTATTGACTACGTGGTACAAGCAACCGTAGCCATGATTGACTGGCAACTGGGCCCGCAGGATGCTGCCAACTTGCCGAAATTTACCCATAGAAATGATATTCTCGCACTAGAAGCCGGTACGCCGTTGACCTTACTGCAAGGCAAATTGGCCGAGCGCGGTTACCAAATTCGCGTGACTGATTTAAACAGTGGCTTGCATTTGATAAAGCGTGTGAATGGCCAATGGACTGGTGGCGCTGATCCGCGCCGAGAAGGGCGTGCTGCAGGGCAGACCACTGCGGCAAAGGCAGTGCTAAAAGCTAACTAAGCACTACACTTCAATTATTAATAAACGACGAAATTTTGCGAAATTTATAAGGACGAGCATGAGCATCCATCAACAATTAGAAGCCGGTGTACTGACCCTGACCATGCAACGCCCGGAAAAGAAAAATGCTTTGTCTTCCCTGATGTATCAGCAGCTGACGCAAGCACTTGCTCAGGCGTTGCATGATGAGCAGGTCAAGGTTGTGGTGTTACGCGGTCAAACCGACTGTTTTTGTGCGGGCAATGATTTAGCTGACTTTATGGCGGCTGGGAGCCTCGACAACGAACATCCCACGGTGCAATTTCTGCATCAATTAATTGCCTTTGATAAACCTCTGATTGCTGCCGTGGCAGGCTTAGCGATTGGGATCGGTACAACCGCCTTATTGCATTGCGATTTGGTCTACGCCGCCCCGGGTTGTCGTTTTCAATTGCCGTTTACCAGCTTGGGATTGTGTCCCGAAGCAGCCAGTAGTTTATTGTTGCCGAAATTGATGGGGTATCAACGCGCTGCACAATATCTGCTGCTTGGTGAAGCCTTTGGTAGTGATGAGGCGGCTGCATTTGGCTTGGTGAATCAAATAGTGTCTGCTGATGAATTGTTTGCTCTAGCGCAAAGTAAGGCCGAGCGTTTAGCAAGTCTGCCGGCAGAAGCGGTGCGACAATCCAAACGACTGTTAAAACAACCACTGCAAATGCAGGTTCAGCATGTGTTGCATCAGGAGCTCGCCCAATTTGAGCATTTACTGCATAGCGATGCCTGCCAACAAGCTTTAGCCAAATTTTTTAATCGTGGTTGAGGTACGCGACATAGCTTAAAAGGACTTCACGCCTTGTGGCGTTGAGTTCAGCTAGTCGCGAAGACTGTTGTTCAGTGTACGGCGATAGTCCGATGTCGAGTCTGGCATCGGACGTTCGTTAGCCAAATCAAACCTTGGTGCGGGAGAACGGATCGTTCTTGATCTCAGATACCATCCATTGGCCGTCCTGTTTCACCAGTTTAACCATCCGCATGTTGACCTGATTATTTCCATCGTATTTGCCAGTGAAAATTAACATCACTTCTGCTTTGTCTGTATAAAATTCGCGCACATTTTTATTGGTGTCTTCAATCGTGATCACCACTTCATCAAATGACATATTCAATAAGGTGCGGCCAACAGCTTTCCCTGAAGAATAAGCGCCAAGCACTCTTTGCATCGATGGCGTCGCATGGGATTTCGCTTCTTTAATATCATTATGGACATAGATGGCTTCGAAAAATTTGACCGCGGTGACTTCCGGAGAATCTGCAGCTGTCGCCGCAGTTGCCGTGACAGTTTCAGTTTCTGTTGTACTGGCCGACTCATCACCACCACAAGCGACCAAAGCCAACAGCAGTATCGGCATACAGGTCAATACACGAATTAATTTGTTCATCGTAGCCTCAAGGCTAAAAGCTAAAAATTTAGTTTCCGATTTTTTGTCCGAGCTGTAAAGTAAAAAAGGCTGCAGCGCAGCCTTTTTGTCAGGAATGAAACTTGAAGAAATTACGCTTGTAATTCGGCGTCAGTAAAGACATCCGCAAACAATGCGCTTGATAAATAACGCTCGGCAGAAGAGGGCAGAATAACTACAATGTTTTTACCTGCATACTCTGGCAGCTCGGCCAGACGCTTTGCGGCAACAACCGCAGCACCGGATGAAATACCAGCTAAAATACCTTCTTCCTTCATCAAGCGATGTGCCATTGCAATCGCATCGTCATTACTTACTTTTTCAACGCGGTCAATTAATGACAAATCAAGGTTGCCAGGAATAAAGCCTGCACCAATCCCTTGGATTTTGTGTGGGCCAGGCTTTATCTCTTCGCCCGCTAACTTTTGGCTAATGACCGGTGAATCCGCCGGCTCAACGGCAACGCTAATCAACGGGTGATTTTTCTCGTTTTTGATATACCGACTAACACCGGTAATAGTGCCGCCTGTACCAACGCCTGCAACGAAAATATCAATTTGACCATCAGTATCATTCCAAATTTCTGGACCTGTGGTATCAAAGTGGATCTGTGGGTTAGCCGGGTTTTCGAACTGTTGTAATAACAAGTATTTATCAGGGTTTGACGCCTGGATTTCTTTTGCTTTATCAATAGCGCCTTTCATCCCTTTTGGACCTTCAGTCAACACGACATTGGCCCCTAACGCTTTTAACAATTTCCGGCGCTCTAAACTCATGGTTGCAGGCATGGTTAACGTCAATGGGTAACCGCGGCTTGCTGCAACAAATGCCAAAGCGATACCGGTATTGCCCGAAGTTGGCTCGATTAACTCTTTGCCTGGCCCTAACAAACCTTTTTTCTCAGCATCCCAAATCAAGGCAGCGCCTAAACGGCACTTCACGCTGAAGCTTGGGTTACGCGCTTCGATTTTCGCGTAGACATTACCGCTAGTCACGCGTTTCAGTTTGACTAAAGGTGTGCGGCCGATAGATAAAGAATTGTCTTCGTAAATATTTGCCATAAAAAGCTCCGGGCTGTTCAAGGGTGCAGTGTTGCAACAGATCACACCAAATTCCGTGTAAGGGTGCTGCAAAAGTATTGCCTTAGCATAACGGCTGCTTTTAAAAACGAAAGAAGCGTTTTGGTATAACTTATGCCAACTTTTAGTTATATAGCACCTTTATAACCAACCCGTCGGTTAGCAGTTTTACTGCAAGTTAACCGTGAATGGCGATCTGGTTTCAGAAAGGTGGCAATTTACCTATAAATAACTTTACTTTGCGACCAGACGAACGTTAATTTATCTAAATAATTTGGATAAATTATTGTTTTTGTTCAATAGCTTTCTTATGGAGTTGGTTCAAGTGCAACAAGATGACATTCTGCAAAGCCCGGTACCTGCCGGAACAACTGGCGAAGCGCTTACGCAAAAGGAAAGTCGAGAGATTGTGACGCCTTACGCGTTTAAGGTTTGTCCGAATTTACTGGGCGTGCCACTGGCGACGCCGTTACGCCGGCTCTTGGCGATAGCTGTTGACGCGATGGTCGTCACTGCGCTTGCTGGCGCAAGTCTAGTAGCGCTAATTCCTGTACTGGTCTATTTGGGGTGGCGGCGTTGGCAGGCTCGCGCAACTAAACATCTAGTTTTACTGATCATCGCCGGTTTGTTTTTGGTGCCCACCGCGCAGTTGGCCCCGGAATATATCACTGAAGAAGAAGAGCAAATTCAGACATCGAATATCGACAAGGATTCGTTAGTGCAATTGGCTGGGCTAGCGATGGCGGTTCGTCAGGAACATTGTAATGTGGCTTGTATGGATAAAGCCTTTGCCGATGCGGCGAAAGCTTTGGCGCAGAACCAAGTGCCTAAGCAGATTGCTGGGGATGCGTTAAAAGAAATCATGTCGGCGACAGATTATGACGAAGCGGCGCAGCCACTGACATTAGCGAAAATTCTCGCAGATTATCCAGAAATTGCCGTGCCTGATGCGCCAAAAGCCAAACCTGCGGAGGTAAAAAAGTCTTGGTTCACGCCGCCGGAAGGGGCACACAGTGTGCTTGAGTGGGCTAAAGGCATTTTATCCGACTTAGGGATCGGTGTTGGCTGGATGGTATTTTACTTCACGCTCTGTATCTCTTGGGCCAACGGCCAAACTCTCGGGAAATGGATTTTGGGTATTCAGGTTATTCAGGTGGATGGTGAGCCCCTGAGTTTATTCAACTCTTTCAGCCGCCAAGGCGGTTATGGTGCAGGGGTCGCGACTGGTTTGTTGGGCTTTCTGCAAATTTTCTGGGATCCAAATCGGCAGGCCACTCAAGATAAAGTGTCGTCAACAGTGGTCATTCGTTTAGGCCAAGAAAAACGACCGCTTACGCACTAAGCAAATTATTTTAATTATTAACAACTTGCTTTAGCTCACGCCTGTGCCGCGAAATTTCTCGCGGCACTTTTGTCTCTATACGGTATACTAGTGGTCCAAACAGTTGTGTCGCGCCTTCAAAAAGGGCAGCAATAGCGCTGCTCAGCCCTGAACCTTTAAGGAGCACGGGTGCATAACAAATAGCGATACCGCGGAGCTTAGCATGAAGAAAGTTGTGATCAGTGGATCTGGCGTATTCACCCCAGAATCAATTATTACCAACGAAGAGTTGGTTGCCAGTTTTAATCAGTATGTCGATTTGTTTAACCAAGAAAATGCTGAAGCAATTCGCTCAGGGGAAGTTGCAGCCCTCGAGTACTCCAGTTGTGAATTTATCGAAAAAGCCTCAGGCATCAAATCTCGTCATGTGCTGTATAAAGACGGTATTCTCGATCCAAATATTATGCAGCCAGTCTTTCACAAACGCCCGGAAGAGCAGTTGCCTGAAATGGTAGAAATGGCGGTGGCCGCAGCGAAAGAAGCCTTAGCGCAAGCCGGTAAAACCGCGGCTGATGTCGATTTAATTATCTGTGCAGCGTCTAACATTCAGCGGCCATATCCAGCACTTTCCGTTGAGCTGCAAAAAGAATTAGGGGCCACGGGCTACGCTTTTGATATGAATGTGGCCTGTTCATCTGCCACTTTTGCCATTAGTAATGCCGTCAATGCCATCCGTGGTGGAACTGCGTCTGTGGTATTGGTGGTAAACCCAGAGTTTGCTTCGCCGCAGGTCAATTACACCAGCCGCGACAGCCATTTCATTTTTGGTGACGTGTGTACTGCGACCATCATTGAAGCAGCCGACACCGCCACCGCGGAAAATAGCTATGAAATCCTGGGCATGAAACTCAAAACAGAGTTTTCTAATAACATCCGTTGTGATGTCAGTTATGTCGACCACTGCCATCCGGAAGTTGATCCAGAAGCGCCATTCTTTCGCCAGCAAGGCCGTAAAGTCTTTAAAGAGTTACTGCCGTTGGTTGCTGACGTTATCCAAGGTGAAATGGACCGTTTACACATAGCCCCTGACGATTTAAAACGTTTATGGCTGCACCAAGCAAATATCAATATGAATATTTTTGCCGCGCGCAAAATTTTGGGGCGTGATCCGGAAGCTGGCGAAGCACCGTTGGTACTTGATACTTACGCCAACACAGCATCTGCCGGTTCAATTATTGCGTTTCACCAAAATAAACAAGGCCTTGTCGTCGGTGACAAAGCCGTGTTGTGTTCGTTTGGTGCCGGTTATTCGGTTGGCTGCTTGATGTTACAGCGCTGCCAATAACCAGGATCGTAACGAAAACTCAGTGCTGCTTAGACCCGCAGCACTGAATTTTCGTCAAAGCTTAACGGTGAAGGGACATAAGCGTCCGCGGCATTGTCGTTTTGCCAGATTGCGCCATCCAATAAATAGCGAAATTGAAATTCCTGATCCTTTGGCAGGGTTAAGGTCGTTGCGAAATCGCCATTCTTTTGCTTTTTCAGCTCAGTCGCTTGCCAATCATTAAACTCGCCTAACACTGCCACGCTTGCAGCTTCAGCAGCTTGTTCCGCTGGTACTACGAAAGTGACTTTGCATACTGGTTTGCTCTTCAAATATTGTTTACTAATTGACATAGCCTGTTCCCTTCGATGATTGTTGGCCGTATATACATTGGCTAAGTGACCAGTGTACGGCTGTTTAAACTATAGCTGGTTAAAATTAACACAATCTCATTTCAGTTAAATTGCAATCAACGACTGCAAGTCTAATGCAAACGTATGGATCGCTTTTTCTATCGTTTCATTTACGCACATGCTGAGATCTCTCAGATATACAACAGCACCGTGAACCTATAAGTGCGTTAGCGCACTAAAGCATCGAATTTTCTTAGCATAATAAATGGGCAATTGCGGGATTTGGCATTTTTATGGCTGACCTTTATTCATGTTATAGATGAATAAAATTTGACTGTCCTTGGCGATATAAAAAAGCCCCGAGCAATTTGGCTTGCTCGGGGCTTACGTGTACTGAAGTGGAAATTGCTAAGTGACTAATAGTATTTAATAATCCAAATCACCTGGCATACTATTGCCGAATTAACATTCGATAATATTTACCGCAAGGCCGCCACGCGACGTTTCTTTATACTTACTTTGCATATCGCGACCAGTATCCCACATGGTTTTGATCACTTTATCCAGTGACACTTTATGCTCGCCAGTACCACGAAGTGCTAATCGAGAGGCGTTGATGGCTTTAATCGAACCCATGGCGTTACGTTCAATACAAGGCACTTGCACCAAACCACCAACAGGGTCACAAGTCAGACCCAAATTATGTTCCATGCCGATTTCCGCGGCGTTTTCGACGTTATCCACCGAGCCACCCAAAATTTCGGTTAAGGCGCCAGCTGCCATTGAGCAGGCGACACCAACTTCACCTTGGCAGCCAACTTCGGCACCAGAAATTGAGGCATTTTTCTTGTACAAAATACCAATTGCCGCAGCAGTTAGCAGGTAACGGCAGTAGATATCTGGAGTCACTGGTTGGATGAATTTATCGTAATACATTAATACGGCTGGAATAATGCCGGCAGCGCCGTTGGTTGGCGCTGTGACAACACGGCCACCGGCGGCATTTTCTTCATTCACCGCCAAGGCAAATAAATTCACCCAATCCATGACTTGCAATGGATCTGAGCTTTTTTCTGCCATTAAGCGGCGGTGCAGCGCTGGTGCGCGACGTTTAACTTTTAAACCACCAGGTAAAATACCATCGGTTTTCATGCCGCGTTGGATGCAGTTGACCATGGTTTGCCAAATCAGGCCAAGCTCTTGTTCGATCTGGCTTTCCGAGCGCAACACCTTCTCGTTTTCCATCATCAGCGCCGCAATCGACAAACCGGTTTCTTTGCACATTTTTAGTAATTCAGCGCCAGTATTAAATGGATACGGCGGTGGATTGTCTGCAGCAAATTGGCTCGCTGCTTCTTTTTCTTGCGCGAAATCTTCGGCCTTTACAATAAAACCACCGCCGATAGAAAAATAAATCTCGCTGAAAACAATCTCTTTATTTTCATCAAAAGCGATGAGTTCCATGCCATTACTATGTTCTTTCAGCGTCTTACGGCGGTGAAAGACAATCGCACCTTCGCGAGCAAAGCCGACGGTATGGCCTTGCTTTAAGGTAATTTGCTGACTTTCATCAACCTGTTTCAGAATTACTGGGACTAAATCAGGATCACAGTTCTCTGGTAAATAGCCTGAGAGGCCTAAAATCACCGCTTTACCGGTGCCGTGGCCGATGCCGGTTTGGCCCAGTGAACCATATAATTCGACTTTAATCGTACTCACCTTGGCCAACAAACCTTGTTGCTCGAGATGATCGGTAAATAATTTGGCAGCACGCATAGGGCCGACAGTATGCGAACTAGACGGGCCGATGCCGATGCTGAACATATCAAAAGCGCTAATAATCATAGGGATTTTCTTCTTATCGACAGAGATGCGGCATTGTAGCGGATCTAGATCCATTCGGTAAGTCAGTATGTTACTGGTCAGTGGTGCTTACAGAAATTCGCGAGTGTATTGGCTTAAACTGGTTAAAATTGCCGCGCTCGCACCCCAAATCAGCTGATTTTGCCATGGAATAAAATGTAATAACTGCGCATGTCCACGTAGCTGCCAAGTTTCGCTGATACGATTAGCTGGATTTAACGCGAAGTGAAGTGGAATGGTAAAGGCCGTCGCGACTTCACTAGTTTGTAGCTTAAGTTCAGGCGCTTGCGCTAAAACAGCGAGCCAAGGCTTCACCACAAAGCCAGTCGAAGTCGACAAGGCGGGCAGGGCTATGGTGTCAGTGATAAGCTGTGCTTGAATGCCTACTTCCTCAAAGGCCTCGCGTTTAGCCGCCACCAGCGCAGTTTCTCCGGCTTCAATACGGCCACCTGGAAAACTGATTTGCCCAGGATGATGGCGCAGGTGCAGCGCTCTTCTTGTCAACAATAGTTGCCATTGCCCCTCGGCATTCCATACCGGAAGCAACACTGCTGCGTTCACTTGCGCCTCGAGTATGGCATCGTGCTGCTGTGGACGTAAGGTGAGGGTGCTCAGCCAATTGTTGTGCAATCTTTATCCCTTTATTTGAGCAAGCTTAAAGCGAACCAACAGCTAACAGCTTAGGCCAACTCAGTCAGCACTGGCAAAATTTTACCAACCTTATCAAAGGTTTCTTGATACTCGCTTTCGCTGTTTGAGTCGGCGACAATGCCACCACCAGCCCATGCATAAATGGCGTTATTGGCACAAACTAAGGTGCGTATTGCGATGTTGGTATCCATATGCCCGTGCACACTTAAATAACCAATACTGCCGCAATAGATATTGCGCCGATGCGGTTCCAACTCTTCGATGATTTGCATGGCTCGTACTTTCGGTGCACCAGTGATTGACCCGCCCGGAAAAGCCGCAGCGAGCGCGTCGATGGCTTGATGTTGTGGCGCGAGTTCACCGGTGATGGTGCTAA
>JACCDZ010245077.1_pt1 | contig 19076 bp, 12 predicted proteins | sample 7449551 | NCBI WGS metagenome assembly JACCDZ01 (sample SAMN15323452, study PRJNA562643) | freshwater metagenome | isolation source: river surface water | place: USA:Blue River Watershed | collected 2017-08-18
GGAGTTGGTATTGATACCGAGATTCGGGTACAATTGAACGATTCCTTATCAAGGCCACTTGTTGCGTCAAATTGGACCGATTTAAGATCTAATTTACACTTGCTTCCACGCCAAGCATGGATTGGTAAAACGCAATTGAATTGTAAGAATTGGCAAACAAATGGGGATTATCCCGAGCAGTGTTTTGTAGGCACGGTTTCTCAAGGATTACCACAGTCTTGTAACAAATTACGGACAGTGTACTGTGCCTGTCGAGTATTTGGAATTACACAACCACCTACACTTTCACCAAGTTGGAGTACACCAACTACTTCACCAAGTATGTCACCAAGTAAAGCACCACTTACAGCTTCACCAAGTATGTCACCTGTAACCACTCAGCCAAGTTTATCACCAAGTGTTAGTAGTCCAAGTAAATCACCCACACAAAAACCCACTTCAGGTAAACCAAGTAATGTTCCATCATTCTCACCTACGGTATCAAAACCAAGTAATTCACCATCCACATCGATACCAAGTACTTCGCCTAGTAGGGTACCAACCGTTCCAACATCCACGGCACCTACATCAAGCCCATCATTAGATCAGTTGTATGTTTCGATTGAGGCTGCATCAAGCATGACAAATGATGTGATCTTTGCAGAAATGCAAATATTCATGAATAGCAATCCAAATACTGCACTATCCGCACCTACATTAATGCCAACTGCAGTGTCATCTAGTACATATAGTTTTACAAATTCACCAACAACACCAACAGTTGCTGCAAATGGAGTAGATGGTGTAACATCTGGATCTTATGTAGGTGGACAAATTGTACATACATTACAAACTGGAACACAGTATGAATATTGGCGAGTTCGAATTCCAGGTGTGGATTACCAACTATCGAATATATTTCGATTAGCATTATGGGGACGAACAGATGGATGTTGTATTACACAGTCGATTACAAATCAAAATCGAGTTAGAGTAAGATATAATCCAGTAACGAATCCGTTATCTACGACATCATTATTATGGGATAAACAAGTGTTTCAAAATGTAGCTGGTGTTCCAATGTATTATTATCCCAATCAAGAACAACAAACGCCAGATTTGTTTCTAAGTCTTGAACGAACGTTTTCACCAACTACTACCAGCATTCAAATAAATGAAATGCGAGTGTTTATGAAATCACAAACAAGTATTAATATTGCATTAAATTATGCTGTTACAGCACAGGAATCTGAATTTCCAGGGTTTCCATCTACCAATGCAGTAGATGGAAATGTAGGAACATTTAGTCATACTAGTCAAAACGGACCGGGTAATAAATGGTGGATTCAGTATTTGGGATCCATGTGGTATGGCGATATTGACAGGATTGAATTTGTAAATCGAGATTGTTGTGAAAGCATGGTTGGTGCAACACTCAAATTACGAACAAGTACCGTATCTGGATACACACCAACTGTCACGGATAATAGCAATGTGATTTGGTCTTTTCCAATTAGCGTGATCAGTACTACTACTACTTTTGCTCATAGTTATCGACCAATTGATGTTGAATATACTCGATGGAATTCTCAAAATAAATTAGCAGATGCAACCACAAGTGCATCATTTGGATCAAGTGTTTCAATGAATCAAAATGAATCGGTGATGGTAGTTGGTGGTCCAGAATATCTATCTAATCAAGGCGCTATTTGGATATATCACAAAAACGGATTGAATTGGAAATTACATACTGGGCCTTTACAAGCAACCGGTATTTCTGGGACAGCCAATCAGGGTGTGAGTGTGAGTATTTGGGAATCGACAATTGTAGTTGGTGCAAATACATTTAATAGCAATCAGGGGTGTTCAATTATATATGAATATGATGGAATATCAACCTGGTATCAAAAACAAATCCTCATTGGATCAGACGCATCTGCAACTGCACGACAAGGTGGTAGTGTATCCATTCACGAAGATACGGTTGTTGTTGGTGGGTCACAAGATGGGGCAATTGTTGGTGCAACTTGGGTATTTGTTAGGAATTCTAGTGGGTTGTATACACAACAGGGAAGTAAATTAGTTGGAACTGGAAATTCTGGTATTTCTGCACAAGGAACAAGTGTAAGTGTGTGGAGTGATACGGTTGCAATTGGTGGAAGTAATGATAATTCGGCACTTGGTGCAGTATGGATATTTACAAGAAGTGCTGGAACATGGACACAGCAAGGTAGTAAATTAACAGCAAGTGGAAATATTGGAACGTCCATGTTTTTTGGAAATAGTGTTTCTTTGCAAAGAGATATATTGGCAATTGGTGCATTTTTAGAACATTCCACTGGAGCAGTTTATTTATTTACACGATCCGGAGTCACATGGACACAACAATCACGTCTTGTTGGTAGCAATCCGTTATCATCCAATCAACAAGGTTTTAGTGTTTCTTTGTGGAATGATTATGTTGCAGTTGGTGCAAATCAGATGATTGCAGTTGGGTCAGTCTATATTTACAAACAAACAAATGCGACAACATGGCGAGAAGTTCGTCATTTTACAGGTATTAACTCAATTGGAAATTCACAACAAGGTACATCTATTTGTTTGCGTAATACGAGCGTTGTTTTTGGTGGTAGCAGCGATAATTCTGGAATTGGTGCAGTATGGACTGTATATCGAGATCCACATGCAATTACATTCCTGAGTATTGAGTATGATGGATTGAGTGGTTCACGAGCGTTGGCATTAGTTGAAGTAGAAGTGTATTTAGTTACTGCATCGGGTACAAATATAGTGAAATTTGCATCTAATATACAACAATCATCAACTGTTCAAAGTGCGTCTAATGCTGTAAATGGAAATTATGCAGATAATTCTCTAGTTGTAGCATCTGCATCTACTCAATATTGGATTGTGCAATTGGGATTTAGAATACATCCGAGTGATATAGATAGAATTCTCATTTATAATGTTGCTGGTGATGACGATATTATACTAGGAAAAAGTATTAAATTAAGATCTTCCAGTTCGAGTGATTATACTTCAGTAGTAGCGGATTCAAGCAATGTGATATGGATGATTGAAATGAAGGAGTATTCTAATTTTAATACCGATCCAATGATTTATCGTACATTTCAAGTCGAATCTGCCTATTGGAATACCATGGTAGTTCAGCCGATGGCATCCATTCAATATTATGGAATGAATATTGCGGTAAATAGCGATGAAACAGTTAAAGTAGTCGTAAATGTCGTGTCTGGATATTTAAATGCCATTTGGATTTATAAAAGAAGCGGATTTGCATGGATATTACATCAACCTGTTATTGTTTCAGATTTTGATGACACCGCTATATCTAGTGTAGATATATATAATTCGACAATTGTAGTAGGTCATGTACAATCAAATGGATATCAAGGCGCGGTTTATGTGTATGATTATAATGGAACGATATGGGTAAAGACAGGTGAATTATCAAATGTAAATGCCGATGTGATTTCATATCAAGGATATTCGGTTGCTATTTTTAATGACCACACAGTAGTTATTGGTGCACCATTAGATGTGTCTGGTAGAGGCTCTTGTTGGGTATATACACGAAACTCGTCAATGCAATGGGAATCTCAACAGTTGATGCCAACAGGATTAAATAGTAATGCTCAGTTTGGAACGAGTGTTGCGATTTATAACCAAACCATTGTTGTGAGAGCATATATTCAAGGTGCGGTTTGGATATTTGTTAAAAATGAGAGTACAGGAATATATACACAACAAGGATCATTGTTATCTGTATATGGTGGTACGCAATATACAACTTCCGTTGCAATTTATGGTGAAACGCTTGTTGTAGGGGGTCCGAATTTTAATTTAAATGGATATGTACATGTCTTTACTCGTTTGAGTAATAATATATGGACTCAGACCGATGCATTACGACCTAGTAATGTAGATGATAGCTGTAATTTTGGAATGACTGTGGATATATGGGATGAGTATATCATTGTAGGCTCACCATCTAATTTACAACCCGGTTCAGCGTATTTGTTTAAATACAATGGCACAAAATGGAACGAAGTGCGTAATTTGCGCAATTCTGAATTTGATCAAGGATCATCCGTTGTCATTCGAAATATAAGTGCATTTGTGGGTGGGTCACTTAGTGTATCTATTTATTACAAAAACCCGACTCCGCCACCAACTGGTGCACCTACAACCTCACCAACTACATCTAAACCATCACGGGTACCGAGTCGTTCACCTTCATTATCACCTACGATATCAAAACCAAGTATCTCTCCGACAACATCTAAACCCAGTAGGTCACCTAGTAATTCTCCAAGTAGATCACCTTCAGTCTCTCCGAGTACATCTGTTCCATCGCGAACACCAACAACTTCTACACCAAGTAGAACCCCAACAGTGTCACCAACTACACCAACAACTCGAGCTCCATCTGTTAGTCCGAGCTCGGCTGCAATGTGGGTTTCACTTGAGCGACCCTCTCTGACCTTAGGCTATATCAATGTCGCAGAGATGCAAATTTTCATGAATAGCAATCCAAATACAGCACTTGCGGCTCCGACTCTTGCACCGACAGCGGCCCAGTCAAGCACATATAGCAGTGGTCCAGGAAATAATGCGGTTCCAGTCACGCCAGCACCGGTTGCTGTAGATGGTAGTACTGCTGGAATGTATAATGCCGGCCCCACAACAAGTCAGCTTGCATTTACAAATGCAGTCGTTGAAAGATCATGGTGGCGAGTGCAAATACCAGGGACCTCGTACCGCTTGGAGGATATTTTCAGACTTGCTTACTGGGGCCGAACGGATACCTGCTGTGCAACTGAGATGATAAATCCATCACAGGGAGTTCAAGTGCGAGTTCGAACAAGTGCTGTAACGGATCCTAGCAGTTCAACAGGTTTATTGTATTCAAAACAAATGTATCAGATTTTTATTGGATGGGGTGTATATTATTATCCAAATTCTCAATTTACCACACAGGATATATATATATCATTAGAAAGGCCAACATTATCCCCAACACAGGCGACAATTCAAATCAACGAGTTGAGAGTATATATGAAATCACAACCAACTATTAATATTGCTCAAGGATATAACATAATTGGCCAAGAATCTACATTATCCCCAAGTTTCCCAGCATCTAATGCAATTGATGGTAACGTGGCTACATTTAGTCATACAAACGGAGCTGGAGGGTTACCATATTGGATTCAGTATCTGGGATCCATGTATTATGGTGATATTGACAGAATTGAGTTTGTCAATAGAGATTGTTGTGAAAGTATGGTGGATGCATGGCTACGTCTGAGAACTAGTACCACTATAGGCTATAATCCAAATCCACTTGATACTTCAAATGTAGTTTGGCAATTTCAAATTAAAGTTATTAGTACCACAACCAGTTTTGCTCACAGTTACCGCCCAGTTGATGTGGAGAATACCCGCTGGGTGACACAGCAAAAAATAGTAGGTGCAACATCAACTAGTAGATTTGGATATAGTGTTGCAATGAATCAGAATGAATCGGTAATGGTTGTTGGTGGACCAATGTTTAATTCAAACCAGGGTGCCATATGGATTTATCATCGAATAGGATTAGTCTGGTTTTTACATACTGGACCAAGACAAGCAACCGGAATTGGAAGTGCAACGGGTTTACAAGGAGCGAGTGTAGATATATTTGATTCCACCATTGTTGTCGGTGCTGCAATATGTTCAACTACTATTGGATGTACAGTTGTTTATGAATACGATGGAGTGTCTACATGGTATCAAAAACAGGTATTAATTGGTTCGGGTGCATCTGGAGGTTCACAACAAGGAGTTAGTGTGTCGATTCACGGAGATACAATTGCAGTTGGTGGATATGCCGATGCATCATCTGTAGGTGCGACTTGGATATTTGTTAGAAATTCGAGTGGATTGTATACCCAACAAGGAAATAAATTAGTGGGTACAGGTTACACGGGATATTCTCAACAAGGATTTAGTGTGAGTTTGTGGGGTGATTCTGTTGCAATTGGAGGTAATGGGGATAGTTCAACTACAGGTGCAGTATGGGTATTTACTCGAAGCGCAGGAACGTGGTCACAGCAAGGAGGTAAAATCACTGCAAGTGGATATTCAGTAGGTTTTGGATACAGTGTTGCATTACAGCGAGATATACTTGTTGTTGGTGCATACACTGAACCTTCCACAGGTGCCGTCTACATATTCACAAGAAGCGGAAGTACTTGGACGCAACGACAGCGGTTAGTGGGTAGCAATCCCCTTGACTCACAAGCACAAGGCTCAAGTGTGTATATTTGGAATAATTATGTTGCAATGGGTGCAGTTGAAAGTGGCGGTGTTGGATCAGTTTATATTTTTAGACAAGAAACAAGCACATCTTGGCGAGAAGTTAGACATGTCACTGGAACCGGTAATACTGGTAATTCTGCGCAAGGTCGATCCATTTGTCTTCGAAATACGACTATTGTATTTGGAGGTGATATGGACAATTCTCAAGTTGGCGCAGTGTGGATGGTTTTAAGAGATCCTGGACCTACATTAACAAATGTACCATCCAGATCACCAACAACAAGACCAACTGCTTCGCCAGTCCCCAAGCCAACTCTATCACCGACACGAATTCCGTCGCGATCGCCGACAAATTCGCCAAGTAGGGCACCTAGTAAGAGTCCAACCCTATCTCCAACCCTTGCTCCGACGTTCTTGGAATCCGCATTATGGAGTGGTCAGGAGAAGAGTACAGATGGATCCGCTTCGAGTCGATTTGGCTTTTCCATTGCCATTAATTCTAATGATTCCATCGCAGTAATAGGATCTCCTTTATATAATTCAGACCAAGGCGCATTCTATATTTACCGAAAATATGGCACTAACTGGGTAAGACACGGGGGCCCATTTACCTGCACAGGAAATATCGGCACTAGTAGATTTGGTTACAGTGTTGCTATATGGAATTCCACTATCGTAATTGGTGCCAATATAGACAATAGCAATATTGGTGCAACTTTTGTTTTTGATTACGATGGAGTCTCGAGTTGGACACAAACACAAAAATTAGTCGGAACTGGGTATATTGGTGTTCCTTTTCAAGGAAACAGTGTTGGAATTTATGATGACACGATTGTAATTGGGGCTCCTCAACACGATACTGGTCTTGGATGTATTTTTATTTTTAAGCGTTATGGAGGAATCTGGACTCAGCTTGGGGATATTTATGTTGGAACAAATTGGACAGTCAATCCATCGTTCAGACCCAATCAGGGGTTAAAAGTTGTAATCTTTAATGATACTATTGTCTCCACTGGAAATAGAGATAATACAAGACGGGGCGCAATGTGGATTTTTAAAAGAAATTCCACTGGCTCTTGGAACCAGATCGGCGATAAAATTGTCCCAAGTGGTGCTCTTGGATCTCAGAGTGATTTCGGGATTGGACTCTCAATTGATTCTAATTATATATATGTCGGAGCCCCAAGAGACAATTCAAATGTTGGGGCAGTATATATTTTTACCTTGGACGGAACTCAAGTGCAGAGACTAACAACTCAATTTCAAAGTCTCAATCAATATTTTGGTGGGAGTGTATCCGTCAATTCCAATTACCTTGCTGTTGGTCTGGATAATTTGGTCGGGTCCGAAATTGGCTCGGTATATTTGTTCAGGCAAGTAAGTGGTACATGGACCGCAGCTAAACAGATAATAGGCACCGGTTACATTGGTAATTCTGATATGGGAGCAGCAGTTGCAATGGGGAACGAAACTCTCATATTTGGTGGGTTCCGTGACAACAGCGAAATGGGAGCAATTTGGGTCGTCTATAGAAACCCTACAGCTTCACCTACTTTAATTCCCAGCCCCGCGCCCTCACTTGCTGTTCCCTCACTTTCTCCCACTCTCTCAAGACCCAGTGTTGGTCCATCGCGCTCACCGTCCGTGTCCCCAAGCAATTCTAGACCCTCTCGCTCGCCCACTCGATCTCCAAGCACATCTCCCAATACAGCAAAACCCAGTGTTTCTCCCACTGTGAATCCTAGCTCTGGCCCCACAGTACAACCCAGTCTTGCTCCGACTGTTCGTCCCAGTCTTTCCCCAACTGTGAGACCCACACTCTCACCCACTGTGCGACCTAGTCTCTCACCCACAGTTCGTCCCAGTCTCGCTCCGACTGCCAGGCCAACTCTTTCCCCGACTTTGCGTCCCAGTCACTCTCCTAGTGTCTCTCCAAGCAAAGCTCCAAGTTCATCGGGTACATCAAATCCAAGTCGTTCACCAAGTCGCTTACCTAGTCTCTCACCAACAACTCCGACAACTCGAGCTCCAAGCTCAAGCCCTTCACTTGGTTCTCTGTTTCTCTCACTCGAGACCACTACAGTTGGAAACAATCCAATCGAGGTTGCAGAACTTGCTATATACACAAACGCCAATCCAGGGACTGCAATCTCAAGTCCCACTCTTACCCCCACAGTTGCTCAGTCTAGTAATTTTAGCCCCACTCAGTTTTTTGCAGTCAAAGCTGTGGATGGAGTCACTGCTGGCGTGGCTGCTTCCGATCAGGTGTCAATTTCAGGAGCAGTGAGTGAGAGAGCATGGATTCGAGTTCAGGTCCCAGGTACAGGTTTAATTGGAGTAGATCACCTATTTAAAATTGTGTTGTGGCCTCGAACAGATGTCTGCTGTCGGACCAATCTGCGAGATCGCAATGTCCGCCTGAGACTTCGGTCCAGTGCGGTTACAGATACATCGAGTTCCAGCGGTATCTTGCTAGATAAGCAAATTCAGGTACAGTATGCAGATCAGCCCATTAACTATTACCCCAGTAAAGACTTTACTGTGGAGGATCTCTACTTGACGATCGAGCGAACTGCCTCACCTACAGCAACCACCATCCAGGTCATGGAGCTCGAGGTGTACATGAAATCCCAACCCACGGTCAACGTAATTAGCGGATTCACTGTGTTTTGTACTCAGGACAGTGAGTTCCCTGGTTTTCCCTGTGGCAACGCATTTGATGGCAGTTATAGTACTTTCACAAGCACTGCAAGCAGCATCGGTCAGCATTTCTTGAATGTCTACATGGGAGCCATGGCCTGGCAAGATATTGCTCGGATTTCCCTATATTTTCGCACTGCTGGAAACAGCATATCCGGATGTTTTGTGCGTCTCCGAGCAAGCACATCAGCAATCCCTTATAGCTCAATCACAGTCACACATACAAGCAATGTAAGGTCATCATTTACACTTGGAACAGTATCAAATAGCGATACAATTCCTTTTAATTTCATTCCATATGGTATCGAAGAATTACGCTGGAGTCGTCAGATTAAACATCGTGGAACAACTGCAACTGGAACTCGAGTATTTGGTAACGCGGTAGCAATTAACCAGAATGAATCCGTTGCAATTGTCGGTGGTAGATCAACCGGAAGCTTTCAGGGTAGACTCTGGATATATCACAGAAACGAGAGTTCGAATCAGTGGGTCCAACACGGCGCCGAATTTCGCAGTTCTTCTTTTAGTGGAACTGTAAGTCAACAGGGCTACAGTGTAGCTGCTCACGACTCTACTCTGATGTGGGGAGCGAATGTTGATACAAGTGGAGCGGGTAGAGTGTATATTTGGCAATACGACGGAGTTTCAGCCTACTATGAAGTAGCAAATTTTCTTCCAACTGGAATTTGCACGACGACAGCATGTGCTTCTGGAACAAGTGTTGCTATATGGGGAAACTATATGGTATCCGGTGCAAAATTAGATGTTGGTGGCGAAGGGTCACTTTTAATATATAAAAAAACAGGATCCACATGGGCATTTCAAGTAAGACTCACACAGAGTGATGGTTTTACTGGTAATCTTGGTGGATCTGTCGCAATGCATGAGAATACAATTGTCGGTGGTGGTGCTCAGAGAAACTCTCTGAGAGGTGCAGCTTGGGTCTTTGTTCGTGACACGGGTACAGATACGTGGAGTCAACAAGGGTCCATCCTTATTCCAACTGGAACCGTGGAGTTCTCAAACCAGCTCCGCTGCGGATTAGCTGTAGCTGTTTTTGGCAACTGGCTTGCAATCGGGTGCACTAATCATCTCAATAACGCAGGTGGAGTTGCCATGTACAATCGCACTGGAACAACCTGGACACAACGACAATTATTCACTGGCTCAGCACCTCTTACAGGGTTTGGCACTTGTATTGACATATGGAATGATTATATGGTCGTAGGAGGTTTTGGCGCGGGGTATATTTACAAGCTCGTCTCGGGTACTTGGACTGAGGTGAAAAGAATAACACCACTCGATCCGGTATCGGCAACCGGATTCGGATCATCGTGCTCGATTCGTAATCGAACAGTCATGATAGGCGGCCCAAGGGACAATTCAAATGTTGGTGCAATGTGGGTTGTATACCGTGATCCTTAGTTTTTATTCACAAATTTAAAATGTTTTTTCTGTTGCTTATTTGTTTGTTGTTTACTCACGCTACAAAAGTAGACTTGCATGAGGATATGTTAACTGTTGTAATTGATAAAACACTGTATATTTATTCTTATATGGAAAATAAATGGGTAGAAAGAGAAAAATACCAAATGAGTTACGTGACAATCAAAGACGTAGCGGTATCTAGTCCTAATGTAGTAGTGTTATACGAACGAAATGATTTCCAACATGTTATTAAAATATTTGGAGAAAATATCCACGAAATGTTGTTTGTTCAACCATGTAATCAATTAAAAATGTTTAATAATACGCTTGTTACAGATGGTGCAAATGTAGAAAAACAAGTTCGTGTGTTAAATGTGTATGACGTGAATGGCGGGTATTTAAGTACTACATTAACACCATCGTTAAATCCGGAAAATACATGTGATGGGGATATTGATGTAAATGCTGATTGGATTGTGACAAGTTGTTATAATGACTTGGATTATTGGGTGGTTGTATTTCGAAAAATAAATAACGAATGGGTTCATTACAATATAATTAGGCATTTTGTAAAAATCAAGACGTTGAAATTAAAATCAAATACAGTAACAGTGATAGATGTTCACAACAAAGTATCCAGTTACAGACTCGTTTAATTTTAAATGATTAAATTGTTTTTTTAAATTAAAAAAGAACACAAAAAATGTCAAGTGAAAATGTTTTCATGCTGGGATTTTTCGGATCCATTGTCCAAGCATGGATTCTGGCACAAGTGCAAACGATGGGTAATTATTTAGTGCCCATTTCTAGTACTTTATTAAACACGACAAAAAATGAAGTGGCATTGGCACATTCTTTAAATTATGGATTGTTTATTTTATTTGGATGTTTTATGATGATTGTAAAATTTCACTCACCATTTGTTCGATACGGTGTTGGTGGCTTTTTAGGTTTGACATGGGCATTTTCCATGCTTTCCATTTCATTATGGGTTCTAAACTATATGCAATTCTTTTGGATCTATGTAATCTGTGTTGGTAGTGCAGCGTCATATTGTTGGTGGAGAATGCTTCTACTATTTGTTGGAATTGTGATTCCTGGTGACGCGGTTTCCATGCGTCGATTTTCCATTGTGATTTGGTTTTCAAATATCCTATCTCAGGGTATTTCACTAGTGAAATCGGCAATTGATAAAACAACTGGTGATTGGACACTTCCCTGGACAATATATTCAGGTGTTGGTTTTGGAACCGTATTTGTGTTATTATTGCTATGTGAAATGTTAGTTAGTCACCGGTATTCTACTAGTGGAAACAAGAAACCTACTGCATTAAAAGACGCCACCTATTCTCATAAAGTATTTGCATCTACATATTATTTAGCAATTGCTTTATTTCAATTTGTATTCCTGACTCCATTTATTGCAATTCCATTACAAATTGAAACGTATTATCGTCCATTGATTAATGCCAATACAAGCACGGTAAATGTGGGAACAGAAACTCGTGATGTGCTCATGTTATTAAGCGCAGGGTCTTTTGTTGGTCGGTTTGTGCTTTTAGGAATCCCTATTGTATCTGCAAGTTTTTTAAGTAAACGTCCATTATTACAATTTCAATTCCAGGTATTGAGTTGGTTAGGATTTGTCATTTGTATTATTACTTGGTTAGTTGCTACTATTCGATTCAATTTGGTGGAATTAAAAGCCATTTCATTCTTTTATGGATTGTTTTCAGGAGCTGTATTTGCATATTTTCCAACTATTCTCAGTTCAAGATTACGAGGCGTGATTTACCCAGCGACAATCACGTCGTTATTTGCAGCTAGTTTAACACCAGGAGCATTTGCACATGGTGTAATTGCATCTTCTGTTATTTCACAATACGGAGATGTGACATTTGTAACGGTCATGTTAGTATTAGCAACATTTTCATTCTTTTTTGTTCTGGTGGCGTATTCATTTGCAATTCAACTTGTTCAAATAGATTCGCCTAAAAAGAGTGATAATCCGGTTGTGGAGCGATTAGAAGAAGAAATTAAAACTCTTACTCCATTATAAAAAGGAAATAAACATCATTTGTCTTGCCGTTCGATTCTTTTTATTTCGTTTTTTAAATACGGGATCAAGACACCGAACCGTTTGACAGAGGTATGAATTTACAATAATCACGCCATTACACGGTTCATATTCACGAGTGTCTACACAAGATTGACCGCAATTTCGTAACGCACCGTCCATTGTTCCATCATACGGGTACAAATAAAAGGATTTAAACGATCCAGTCCGGCATCTTCTGATGGTATGTTGCATTCGATATGTAATTTTAAGATCCACAGTCGTATCATTCCACATGAATTCAAATGAATGAGCATACAAGACGCACACAAAAAAGAAGAAGTAAAACATAATTGTGATTTTATTCACAAAAAGAATAAAAATAGTCCACCCTAGTGGGTTCTACAATAAACATGTGATTGGGACTTGTATACACATACCATTCTGCATCTCGTTTATTTGAAAATCTGCCAGTTAATTGTAAGGAAATTTCAAACTCGTCTGAAATTTGAATCAAGTAAACATAGAATTTACCAAACTCGAAATTACCCGTGAGTTTTTCAAGCGCCTGTTTACGCTGCATGTCTACTGGGATTTCTTCTGGTTTTTCTTCATACTCTTCATCATCTTGTTCATAGTCATCATCATCCATACAATCATCTTCGTACTCCTCTTCATCCTCTTCATCGTCATACTTGACATGTTTATCACGAGCTGGACCCGACTTTTTAAATGTGTGAATTGGTGTCTCGAAAATATCAGCGACCAAATCGTCTATATTAAACACACTAGAATGAAGCACGCTAAAAATCTTGTAGTATACATTTGCGTGGTACTTTTTGGTTTGAGTAATTTCACAAGTCGCATCTGATTTAGCTGATTGAATCTTGTCTGATTTTACATTGTAATAGACTGGCTTTGAATCCGATATACTTTCAAAAAACCCACGATCCATAAATCGCAACCCTGGAAATTTTGCAATCAATTGTTCAAAAGCGTACATTTTATTTGTGAGAGGATCAACAAAAAGAAGTAAAAGGGTGGACAAGTTAAAATAAAAACTCGAATAATACACGTCGTAGCTCGATTGGAAGGTTGTTGAAAATAGTTGGACGGGTTTTCAATAGTAATAAAAACTTGATTTCAGCATATGGTGTTTTCTGTCTGTAAAATATAATTTCCTTCACCTGGTCTACTGACTTGTATATAGATCTCTTTAGCAAAAAATCAATTACTTGACTATCGAACACCCTGTTATCCGGACATTTAACACTCAAACATGTATAACACACAAAAGACGTTTCAGTAAGCCTTTTGCGAATAGCTTGAATACTATCTGTACAATCACATGAAGAAGTACGATCGGATGTATCATGGTAATCACCGACTGAAATAAGGACCTCACACGAATCACCTTCTTGACATTTCGGTTTTACAAATCTACCGTATTCCTCAGAACAAGAAAAACAATATTTACAGTAACATTTTTTACATGATTCTACAACATCTTCATGAATAATATCGTTACATGCGCTACAAACTTTATAATAATCTGCCATTTTTTAAAAGGGTGGATAATGTGTTGTAAAAGGGTGGACAAGTTAAAATAAAAACTCGCACACAAAAAATGACCATAATGACAATATATTTTATTGGACCCAATGTCGATATTGAGGATTTGAATATCGAATGGCATGATAATATGGAGGATGCGGTTAATTATTGTTTTGATAAAGCGAGAGAGTTTTTACAAGATATTCTAGACGAGATTCCAGAGAAGGAGTATACCAAAGATATTCAAGCGTTATTGGATGGGATGGATGATGATCAGGATCATTTTAAAATTGGTGAATCAATCAAGTATACTGTAGATGATTATGAATTTCAAGCTATGATTATTATTCAATAACACAAATGTTTTCAACGAAATTGTTTCAGAGTGAATTAAAAGAAATTGGACATTTGTTAAAGGGTGGTGATTATGAATATTGTGGTATCAAAGAATTGTATGATTCAGTGCTAACATTCCAGCAAAAGATGGAATTAAAACGATTACGACAGTCTAGTAATAATATTATAATAGATGAACATGCACCATATATAGAAGATTCTCTTTTAAAAGCAAGGTTTTCAACAAGTGCATATCTAGGTAACTATAGTGTTGCAAGATACTGGAGTTTAAATGCAAAAAATGAGGGTTTTGGTGAAAATTATATAGAAATGTATTTAGATGATGAACGCGATACATTGGTACAAATGAAATTGTATCGCTGGTGTGGACATTGGTATACTGAGGCGCATCCTTTGCTCATTGAAAGGAATATATTTTATTACATTTTGGCAAAAGCATCTACTCATAAATTGCTTAGAAAGTTGCCGCTAGAGTTAATACGAATGCTTGTCTATTTTTTAAATTATTAATTACGCAACATGATACATTTTAGAGCAATGTAATTTCACAGCATATGCACATGCCACATCTTCTATACGATCAAGTAACGTCAACCATGTTTTATCAATTGTAAAATCAATTTCCTTTGATTTCCGAATAACAAACGTGTCATGTTTCAACACATGTACAAATACAGTCCATTCATCTGCAGAGAGTTGTCGATAGACTATATCCGTGTCGAAAAATTTTTCATTTGCTGAATTTTCCATGTTTGTAATAAATACCTTGTTTGAATCTCGCGTAAGATTAATTACTTCAATATCTCGAGTATTTAATTTATCAATTGTAATGGTAACATGGTCCTTTGGTAAAATAGATTTTTCTGTGGCAGTATACATGACACCTTGAGGTGGGATGACCAGCATTCTGTTACCATTGTCTAGAATAGTTTGTAATAAACTCTCGGTCATGTTCAGATTATACTTTTCACAAAGGGTATTGAAATCCATTTTATTTGTGAGAGGTTGGTTTTGCTTCATATACACAAAATGAAATTCAAAAATCAGACATGGGTATTAAGCAGCATTATTTTTATCATGCTCATGATGTACAGCACCACAAAAACAAATACATGTGGTCATGTGACTACATTTTCAAATACAGGAACCCTTCCTAAGATTGTACATCAGCAATGGTGGCCAGATGATGTCATTCCACCTCCATTTCATGATTTACAACGACAAACACAAGCGGTTTTATACGATTATGAGTATATTCTTTGGAATTTAACAAGTATGCGAGACTTGATTAAAAATAATTACGCCTGGTTTTTACCTACATATGATGCATATGAAACGGATATGCACCGAGGTGATGCTGCTAGGTATTTTATTTTGTATCATTATGGTGGAGTATATCTTGATGTAGACTATGTTCCTCAAGTAGATATTTACAAATATTTAAACCCGTACTATCCATCCGTATTAGAAAATGTTCATTGGAGTGGTGAAAATGTTGGAACCGCGCTCATGGCAAGTCCACCGAATCACGAATTTTGGCCATTTGTATTTCAAGCATTAGAAGTATACAAGAATCAGGATTCTGTATTAAAAGCAACAGGACCGCAATTGTTAGATAAAGCAATAGAAATGTATCCAAATGCCGCAAAAATAACCTTGTTGCCGTGTAAAAACTTTTATCGATTTCCAACTGGTGAATGGAATAAATATGTTTCTAAGGATATACAATTAGCAAGAGAATTTCATAAATATCTTCCTCTTAAGAGACATTGTGGTAAAATATCAGATGACTGCTTATATGGAATTCATTATAGCACCGTACTTTGGTTAAAATAAAACTGTTTTTTTTAACATGATTTCATAAATGGATTTTTTATTCTATATTTGCGTGACGTGTTTTTGCTCGAGTTTATTTGCAACAACTGGGTTTGTCGTATTTTTATTTACGAGACACACTTGATTCGACCACACCATTTTCCTTCAAATCCACCGTAAATAGGTCGATTGTACCCTGGTTTTCCCTTGGCCCATCCGCATTGTCCACGACAGATATTTCGAGGGTACTCGGCACATTGTTGTGAATAGTATGGAAGTTTAAACATGGAGTATTTTTGGTACACTTGCCATTGCTGCATTTCCAAAAATCGGCTCGGTGTGGTATCTGTCGTATGCGCATTCGCGACAATCATACATGTGCCGCGTTTATACATGGCAACAATACAAGCAGTGTTGACCATACACCATTGTAAACATTCTTTTAATCCGCATGTAAACTTGCTGTCGATTTTAGTGGTTGATCCTGGCATGGGCTCGGTGATTTCGCAAATTTTGGAATCAGTTGGAACCTTTTTAAATCCGCGGATGGAAACATCAGCATATTTACGAGTACAATCAGCAGCTGGTAATTTTAAAAACGAAGTGGTACCACGTTTTGTTTTAACCGTCACATTAGGACATGAATATGTGACACAGTTATTATTTTGAAACAGACTGTATCCAATACAATCTGGTTTGTCAAGACAGTCCACATCACAATTTGTACTTGGAATTCCAATGCAGTTATTAAACACACTATTAGTAATGACTTGGTATGTTGACGCGTGAACCAATACAATCAAGAGAATTTGCCACATTATTTTTTGTGATTTTTCAATTGGGTAGGCATAACAGGTGGACAGTGAAATAAAATCGTTTAAAAATTCCGGCGAGATTTAAATCACACTTTTTTAGGCGGTTTAAAAAGAATGGGGGATCTTTCATTCGTAAGCGAAGAAACTTTACAAGCAATTTGGAATGAGGGTGAAATCTCACCTCTTGATGATTGTGAACAGACACAATCGGATACACAAGCAAACTTACCACCATCTCATACTTCTTCTAGTTTGTCTCGTAAACCACAGTTTATGAGTAAAGAAGAGGCGATGAAGCAACATCTAGCTAATAATAATCATGTTGCGGGTGATACTACACCTGTTGTAAATGAACCGGCTACAACAAAACGCAAACTTGTTGTAGGTAAATCGGATACAGATACACCGAGTACTAAAAAACTCAAATCGGATACGAGTGAATCTGCTACGGATAAACTGGCTACTATACCTGATGTAGATTCTGATGATAAAAAAAAAAAGCAACAACGCATCACCGCTAATGCGAATGATGCTCGTAGCTTGAGGAAAATACCAGCTGGGATTGCTAACAAGATTAAGGCGCAATTGAAAAATCTTTTATCACTTGTGGGTAGTATCTTTAATCTTAAACCGGATAATAAAGATAGTCGATATGCTACACAAGATTTGCCATATTTAATGAAGGATGGTATCGATCCTGGCAAAATTGCGGATGCGTTTAAATTTGTAGCAGAAAACTATCCAAATGATACTAAACTATGCGATCAATTCAACATGATATCTAGCTCATGCTTGAAATTATTAAAGGTGCATGGGAAAATAGTGGAAGAAAAAAAGGCGCTAGAAACGAAAAATCTCAAGCTTGGTAAGATGTTGATGCAGATAGCTGATGGTAATATCAAGGTGTTTAATACAGCCATTATTAATGTGAATGTATTAAATGGTATCGAAATATACACCGATCCAAAATTAACCAAGTGTATCAAGACACTGGAGGATGAAATCAATCGTCTTGAAAATCCAAAAGAAGAAGAGTAAATGTGCTCTTTTTTTTGCGGTGTTTTTTGTAGTGTTTTTTGTGCTTTTTTTGTGTGTAAAGTCAATTCACAAATATCATGCATTCTGTTTGTAAATCAGTTGGAATAATTTTAATCAATCGATTCGGTTGTGAAAAACTTGCCCAATTGGTTATTTCCACTGGATGTGATTTTACAAATAATCCCTTGATTGTATCTTCGGAATGTATTTGTAATTGCAAATGGTTAAATGTGCTGCTTCGGTATACAAATGTATTTATATACGATGGACATGAGAAATTAGAGTATATATTAAAAATAGTTTCTGCACATTCTAAAGTGACCATTTTAAAATACGACGGTACGTTTCATGAACATGAATTGGATTTAATATGCCATACAAATCTAGTTGAATTGTATATTACTAGTAACGTGTATCATTTATCTGGGATCGCTAGAGTGTTGGCGATACTTCCACAAACAAGACTATTGTATTTTACGGCAATCATACCCTTGCATTTACGTTCAAAGCAAGTACATGAGGCCGTTTATAAACTAGATTCGACTTGTATTTGGAATTTCTATGATCCGAGATCCGAAAGTGACGCGTATGAATATATCGAAAACAATTACAAGCCCAGAGTCAGTAAAATTGTCCGCCTTGTAAAGTATTTAAATTTGCCGGTGGAACTTGTTCGCGAATTAATCACATTTTTAGGATGCTGAAAAAGCTGCGGAAATTGGTATTTCAACACTTGTATGAACATCCCGAGTATCAAGACTCAAGTACAACCGAAATATTATTTCAATTGTATCAGGACGGACAAATAGACACTAGAAACATTCATCAGTTAGCATGTGAATTTGATTTGGCATTTCCAAAATGGCGACATTCTCCTATTCTGGTAATTACTAAAAAACATTATTTAAATCCCCGAAGAAGCCGTAGAAAATCACAATTTAGGAATGAGTATTGTGAAAAAGGAGATTTATGTGAATAACTCGTTGTTATTAATTGAAAACCCATTATTA
>JACCDZ010128994.1_pt1 | contig 19074 bp, 13 predicted proteins | sample 7449551 | NCBI WGS metagenome assembly JACCDZ01 (sample SAMN15323452, study PRJNA562643) | freshwater metagenome | isolation source: river surface water | place: USA:Blue River Watershed | collected 2017-08-18
TGCAGGTTCAAGGCCACCAACAAGCCGAAGAACAAGGGGTCAATGCCGAAGTGGGGCAACAAGGGGATAAAGATCGGCATGAAAATCACGATGATCTCGGTCCACTCGAGCGGCCAACCCAGCAAGAAAATCACCACTTGCGCCAAGATCATGAACTGCACCGGGGTCAGGTCCATGCCCAACACCCAATTGTTGATGATCTCTTGGCCACCCAGCAAAGCAAAAGCCGCCGAGAAAATGCTGGAACCCACAAACAACCAGCACACCATGGCACTGGTTTTAGCGGTCAAGTAAACCGACTCGCGCAGCACCACGTAGTTCAACCGTCGGTAGGCTGCTGCCAACAACAAGCCGCCCAAAGAGCCCATGGCCGCGGCCTCGGTCGGTGTGGCCAAACCAAACACGATGGTGCCCAGCACCGCCAAAATCATCAAGGCCAACGGGAAGAAAGATCCCAGCAACATCTTGAAAATTTCAAGTCGGACAAAGCTGAAGTAAGCGTAAAAGATGGCCAGAGCCACAGCGCAACTGGCCAAGCCAATCCAAAACGACATCGGCGCTGGCTGACGCTCGCCTTCTTCAACAGCCGATTCAGCAGCCGATTCAGCAGCCGCAGATGCAGGCGCTGGCGAGGCCACAGCTTCTTTGGCAGCCGCTTCAGCAGGTGCTGCGGCAGCATTGCCCAACTCGGCAGGCGCTTTATCGGCAGCGGCTTTGTCAGCCGTGGCAGTGCCGGCGGCGGGCGCGTCTTCAGCTGGAGGTGCTGCCAAGCCGCCCTCTTCGACTTCTTCTTCAGCTTCTGCAGCCGAGTCTGCCAAGTCGCCACCCATGGCGACCACGCCCTCAACCACCGCTGGTGGCAATGGCGCAGTGATCTTCATGTAGATGGTGCCCATGATGAGGGCGACCGCCAAAGCGGGCAACAAGGCAATGGCCAAATGGTTGAGCAAGTCACGCATGGGCACAGCGGCGTTGCGCTTGCCTTTGATGGCACCGATCAACCCGCTCAAAACGGTGCTGCTGACTTCTTTGGAGACCACTTCGGCAAAAGCCGGCAATGGCACCACACGGTCTTCAGCCGACATGGGAGGGGCCAAATTAGGCTTGAGCTTAGCCAGAATGACCACGTAAAGCACATACAAAGTGGCCAGCATGATGCCGGGGAAAAACGCACCCGCGTAGAGCTTGACGACCGACACGCCGGCGGTGGCGCCGTACACGATCAACATGACCGAGGGTGGGATCAAGATACCCAAGCAACCACCTGCCGTGATGGCACCCGCCGACAGCTGAACGCTGTAACCGGCACGCAACATGGCCGGCAGAGCCAACAAGCCCATCAACGTGACCACCGCGCCCACAATGCCCGTTGCTGTCGCAAAAATAGCGCACGTCACGATGGTCGCCACCGCCAAAGAGCCCGGCACACGGGCCATCGCCAAGTGCATGCTTTTGAACAGTTTTTCGATCAGGTTGGCGCGCTCAATCAAATACCCCATGAACACAAACAAGGGGATAGAAATCAGCACGTCGTTGGACATGACCGAATAGGCGCGTTGAACCATCAGGTCCAAGGTTTGTTGAACCGCCAAATCGGGGTTTTGACTGCGATAGGCAATCCACGCGAAGATCATGCCCATGCCCATCAAGGTGAAAGCGGTTGGGAAGCCCAACATGATCGCCACCACCACCAACGCCAACATGAGCAGGCCCAAATGACCGTTGGTCATTTCAGCAGGCGATGGCAACAAGATAAAGGCCGACAACACGACCAAGGCCATGATCGTCAGGCCAAACCAGACTTCTTTTTTCATTTTTGTGTTCCCTTGGCAGTTGCCAGCTCGCCCAATTTGGCAATGTCTTCGTCTTTTACGTTGACCATTTCTTTGAGTTTTTCGACATCGACTTCGTCCACGTCATCGCCACGCTTAGGCCATTCGCCTTGCTTGATGCAAACAATGCAGCGTACGATTTCCACCAAACCTTGCGCCAACAAAAACGCGCCGGCAATCGGCAAAATGGTTTTGAAGGGGTACACCGGTGGGCCGTTGGCCGTGACGTTGGAGTGCTCGTTGATGGCCCATGACTCGGCGGCAAAACCGTAGCCCGCGTAAGCCAAAGCAACCACGCCTGGAATAAAAAACAAGATGTAAAGCACCAGATCGAGCCACGCTTGCAAGCGCGGCGGAAAGAAGCCGTACAGAACATCGCCCCGCACATGGCCGTTCTTGGACAAAGTGTAGGCACCTGCCATCATGAACAATGAGCCATACATCATGCTCATCACATCAAACGCCCAGGGGTGGGGCGCATCCAGCACATAACGCGAAAAGACCTCCCACGAGATCATCAGCGTGAGCGCCACGATCAACCAAGAGAAGAACTGGCCTATCCAGGTGCTGATCTTGTCGATCGTTAACAACAGTTTTTGCATATCAGGTCACATAAAAAAATCAGCCATCCGGGGTTAGCGGATGGCTGATGGGATCACTCAATTCAATTCATCAGGCTTTTTTGGCGCCGAAGAAGTGGTTCACAGCCATACGACGGCTGATGTTGGTGTCTTGGTCCCACTTCACAGCGCGAGCAGCGAAGGCTTTTTGGGATTCCACGATTTCCTTGAACAAGGGGTTTTCAGCCGACTTCTTCTGAACGATTTCGGTCCAGATCTTCAACTGCTCTTGCAAGATGGCATCGGGGGTCTTGTAGAACTTGACTTTGTCTTTGGTCTGCAACTCGATGTAGTCTTTGGAATAGCGGTCGATGGCCTTCCAAGACATGTCAGCCGATGCAGCCTCAGTGGCACCAGCAATAACGGCCTTGAGCTTGGCTGGCAGTGCGTCGTACTTGGTCTTGTTGAACATGATCTCGAATGTCTCGGCGCTCTGGTGGTAGCTTTGCAGCATGCAGACCTTGGAGACATCGGGGAAGCCCAAAATGCGGTCAGATGTGGCGTTGTTGAACTCAGCACCGTCCAACAAACCGCGGTCCATCGCAGGCACAATTTCGCCGCCTGGCAAGGCGTTCACGGCCGCACCCATGGCGGTGAACAAGTCGATGGCCAAACCGTTGGTACGGAACTTCAAGCCCTTGAAGTCTGCCGACTTGGTGATTGGCTTCTTGAACCAGCCCAGAGGCTGAGTGGACATGGGGCCGTACAAGAAAGACTGCACGTTGCCGCCGATGGAGGCGTACAACTTGGCCAACAACTCGGCACCACCGCCGTACTTGTGCCAAGACAAGATCATGTTGGCGTCCATGCCGAAGGCGGGGCCAGAGTTCCAGAGGGCCAAGGCGTTTTGCTTGCCGTAGTGGTAACCCAACACGCCGTGGCCACCGTCCAAAGTGCCTTTAGACACGGCTTCGAGCAAACCAAATGCGGGCACCACAGCGCCAGCGGGCAACACTTCAATCTTCAGATCGCCACCGGTCATGTCGTTGACTTTTTTGGCGTAGTCCAAGGCGTATTCGTGGAAGATGTCCTTGGCTGGCCAAGTGCTCTGCCAGCGCATGTTGATCGGGCCGGTTTGGGCCGTGGCGATCATGGGTGCAGAAATAGCACCAGCGGCGACGGCGGCACCCTTCAATAGGTTGCGACGGCGGGGGGTTTTGGGATCTGTCATGGGTGTCTCCAGTCGTTGTTGAACTTGTAAGCGTAAAAAGTTACCGCTTAGTCACACATTATGAGAGACCCTAAAAAAAACGGGCTAAGGGGAAACCCGAGGTCAGCCTGTCTTTTTTTTCAACCCAACAGGGAATTAATTTCACTCAGGCGATCAAATCAAAACCTTGCGCTTCGACACTGACAAAGGCCTCTGTGAAAGCCGACAAACGCGCATAAAAGACGGCCCGGGGGTGGTTCATCAGGGTTTGACAGAGAGTGGGCACCCAAGGCTGAACGTGTTGGGTAAAAAAGGCCTGTTGACGGGTCAAATTGGACACGGCCACATCGTCACCCGCGATCAAAAAGCGCATAACCTCAAAAACATAGGCCACATGGTCTTCCGTTTCAGACATGCCCTCGCTGCGGGCCAAGCCCAAAGCGGCCAAGTCGTCGCGCAGGCGCACCAAGGGTTTTTCGTTCAAAAAACCACTCAGGTAATGCGAGCCAAATAGATAGACCTCGGGCTTGCCGACGCCACCAAACAAGGTGTTGAACTCGTCTGCAATTTGAGTTTGGCTCAAGCTGCGGGCGCAGGCCACCAATTCCCGCCAAGGCTCTTCCAAAAAACCACCGGCATCGGGGGCTTCGGTCACCGCGACTTGCAATTGCGCCAGCCAAGCGTCGCTGGGCGCTTGGTAAAACAGGTGTGAGAGCAGCCCATAGACTTCTGCACGCGCAGTTTCTTCGTCCAAGGCGTGGCTGTGGGCGGACAGGTTCAATTCTGAGCTCATGACAACAAATGATTGAGGTTAAGTGGGTTTGTTAGCACCCGGGACGCGCACCTGGTTTTCGTCGGTGAGCATGTCCACCACGCGGCAGTCGCCGCACATTTTGAGCCGCTCCAGTGCAGGCCCCTGAAACATGCTGTGGCCTGCCAAGCGGCCCAACATGGTTTCGATGCCCTTCAAGGTGCCAAAGGGTTTGCTGCAACGAATGCAGGCATAGGGCGGGCTGCCATGCAGCACGCGCGGTTGCACACGCTCTGACAGCAACGACAAGCGCGGCTTCAAGCTGATCGCATCTTCTGGGCAAGTTTTGGCACACAGTCCACATTGCACGCAATTTTTCTCAATGAACCGGATCTCAGGCTGCAAAGAGTTGTCTTGCAAGGCGGATGACGGGCACGCCCCGACACAGCTCATGCACAGCGTGCACTTGTCGCCATTGACCATGATGGTGCCCAACGGCGAACCGGCCGTGGGCAAGTCGATGGCCTTGGGACGGGTCTGATCGTCTTGCTTCATAACTGGCGACTGGGCCATCAAGTGGTCGAGCACCAACTCGAGGTTGCTGCGCTTTTCGGCTTGCACAGCATGGCGCGCGGACTGTGCAGGCCCCTCGGGCATGAGCGCTGCCTTCACGCTGCGGCTGGCCAGGCGTTGTAAATCGGCGTCGAGCGCGGTTGGGTTTTTGGCCTCAATCAGCTGAAAATGCACACCGCCATAGCCGAGGCCGTTCAGAAGACTTTGGGCCACCGCCATTTGTTCCATCATCGCAGCGCGGTATTGCGGCGCTTCTTCATCGGTGAGCAACACCATCACTTGGCGAGCGCCATAGGCCACGGCAGAAAGCCAAAGCTCCAAACCCACGCTGGCCGTGTGCCACAAAGCCAGGGGGATGACCCTGGCCGGAACACCTTGCATGACTTTCAGTTGTGCGCCCCGACCCAGCTCGTCGATCAAGGCTTGGCCTTTGTCTTGGCTGTGCAGCAACAGGGCGGCATCTCGCCCACCTGCCGTTTGGTAAGCCGTTAACAAGGCACGAATTTTGGCGCCCTGCTCGGCTGGCCTGGGATAGGCATAGGTCAGCGCCCCCGTTGGGCACGCCGTGGTGCACGCACCGCAGCCCACACACAGGTTCGGATTGACCGCGATTTGTTGCCGACTTTTGTCTGAGCTGATGGCCTCGGCCGAACAAATGTCGACACACGCTTGGCAGCCCACGGTCTCGTTGCGGCTGTGCGCGCAAAGTTTTTGCTTGTAAGCAAAAAAGCGCGGCTTTTCAAACTCACCGACCAACTCACGCACTTTCAGCAAGGTCTGCAGGTCTTGTCCGTTCCAACGGAAATAGCCTTGCGGCAAGGCGTGTTGTTGGAAGGTGGGCGCTGACTTGTCACTGCGCAAATCCAACACCACATCAAAGCGATCGTTTTGCTGACGGGCTTCGCGCGTGAAATCAATCGCGCCTGCGGCTTCGCACACTTTGACGCAATCGCGGTGCGCTGTGCACAGCGAGAGGTCGACTTGGTAGTCCAAACCAATGGCTTGCTCTGGGCATGCCGCAACGCAGGCGTTGCATCGGGTGCACAGGTCAAGATCGATCGGGTTATTGGCTTCCCATGACACGTCGAAAGCGCCCAACCATCCTTTGAGACTTTGCAGTCGACCGGCAACCACTGGAAAACGGCGTTCTTGCAGACCACCAGAACTGCCCGCGTTTTCTGCCCAGATGGTGATCTGCATGGCATCGGCCAAAAAGCTGGCAGCGCGCTCGGCAGCGTCCAGTGCGCCCAAGATGAGCACACGCCCCGTGCTCTTGTAAGTGACCGTGGGCACAGGTTCGGGCTCGGGCAGCCGAGCGGCAGCCAACAAAGCGGCCATTTTGGGCATGGCGTGTTCGGCCTCTTTGCCCCAGCCACCTGTTTCGCGAATGTTGACAAATCGGATGGGCGACACAGCGCCTTCGGTTTGCTCCGCCAGCTCCGTGAACAAACGCTTTTCTTGGGTGCAGGCCACCACCACGGTGTCGCCTGTTTTGACGGCTAGCTGAAACTGCCCCGCCTCACGGCGACACAAGCTGGTGTGCAGGTTTAATTTTTCACCCAGTGCTTGGCCCAGTGTCTGGGCTTGCAGGGGCATGGTTTGGTTGCAATTGCAAATCAGGGTGGTCATGTTGGGCTGTGGTGTCCGCCTGCAAGTCCGGTGTGGCTTGCGAGTTGGGGGACTTTGCCACAAATGCCGCCGGTTCAGAGGCTGGTGCCCTGTGATCAGGGTTTTCCTGTGTTTTAGGAAACAAGTTCAACAACTCAGCGCCCACCATTTTTTGCAACATGCCCGCGGGCAAAGGGTCTGGGGTGTTGTAGTCCCCGATGTAAATATCCAGGCCATCCATGACGTTGAAGTGCGGGTCGGTGAAGAGCTTCTTCATGGCCGCGTTGCGCACCTCACCCGGCACGCCTTGCCGCATGTAGTTTTGAAAATCAGAGGCCGGCGTCAAGCGCTCAACGTCTTCCAAAGTGGGAACGGGCTCTGGGCTCGCAAGTGCAGGGTCGGCGGCGTTGCCCACAGGGGCCGCACCCCCTGAAACGGCGGCACGTCCCACGCCACCTGCAGGTCCTGAAGGTCCGCCTTGCGGCCCCAACTTGCTGGTGTGTGGCGGGTTGGCGGGCAACCCCTTCGCCGCATCAAGTGCACGGGGTACTCCAGCCGTTGACGAGGGCTGACCTGACGCTGGCTTGGCCGACGGCTCTTGCGTGTCCAGGCCTTGCTTGCGACGCGACCATCGGCTGAAGAAATGGTCGCTCATGCGCCCCTCCCGCCGCCTTTGCGTTTGCTGTCGGTGCTCACTGAAACGGGTTGCCCAAAGCGGTCCGTGAGGCGCTGAAAACTCTGGGGGCGTTGGCGTTTTTTTTCTTCGGGCACGAAGTGCTGCGAGGCAAACGCCATCATCCAGTCCACCACCTCTGCAGGTGCCGCAACCGTTTCAACGGTTTCTTGAGCGTCCAGCCATCGGCCCGCATCGTGGTAACTCAAACTCACCGCTTGTGGCACCGCTGTGGGCTCGCTGCCGTCTTCTTTGTCAATCAGACGCCACATCACAAAATAGCAAGGCGTGGGCGAAGTGGCATTGAGCCAATAGCCTTCTGCATCGTCGGCAAAAAGCACCACCGACCCGCTGGGGTAAAGCCACAGCGATTCGTTCTCAGCCTGCCGAAGACAACGCGGCTCAAGACCAAATCCAGTTTCGTGGGGCACCACATCGGCCAGCACCCAACGCCAAGGTTGCCAACGCGCCATCGGGCCCTGCACCGCCTCACGGCGCATCAGCACTGCCACATCAATTTGTGGGCGAGAAGACATGTTGGGCAAACCCTTTGAAAAAAGAGGAGCGGTAGACCACTGAAAAAATGGCTGCCGTGGAGGGTGGTTTCGGCCACTCTAGAGGCAACGCAGAAACCGTGCCCAGGCAAGAATACCGCACCTTGGTGGGTTCTTGTTTTGCCATCGCTGTCGCCAACATCATCGCCATTTCCATTGCCCCGGCCTTTGCCTCGTCACTTGTCGTTGAAACTGGTTTTGTTGATTGCCATGCCCGCACAGCTTCACCGAGGGTGAAAGGCATCAACCCACTTCAAGCGGGGAGAGCCGCCTCAACCCGCACCGCGCAATACTTGAACTCTGGAATCTTGCCAAACGGATCAAGGGCAGCATGGGTGAGCTCGTTGGCCGCGGCCTCGACAAAAGCAAACGGAATAAACACCGTCCCAGTGGGCGTGCCATCGTCTTGCCGCAACATCAGCTCGACTTCACCGCGGCGCGAAGCGACACGAATCCGCTGACCCGGCTGCAGCTGCAGACGGGCCATGTCGGAGGCGCACATCGAAGCGGTCGGAGCGGGCTCCAACGCATGCAAGACCGTGGCGCGGCGCGTCATGCTGCCGGTGTGCCAATGCTCAAGTTGCCGCCCGGTGATCAAGACCATCGGGTAGTCGCTGTCGGGTTGCTCGTGCGCAGAAATCACATCCACCGGCACCAACTGGACTCTGCCGTCGCGGGTCGGGAATTGGTCATGGAAAACGATGGGTTGCCCCGGGTCTTCGGCGCTCACACACGGATAGGTCACAGAGCCGGCATTCAATCGTGCCCAATCAATGCCCCCAATGGATGGGGCCATGGCTTGGCGCATTTCTTCGTAGACAGCGGCCACGCCTTCATGCTCACCGGCGTACTGCCAGTTCAGCCCCATGCGTTGTGCGATTTGCTGAATGATCCACAAATCAGGTTGGGCATCGCCCGGTGGCGACACCGCTTGGCGTCCCAGTTGCACGGTCCGGTCGGTGTTGCTCACCGTGCCGGTTTTTTCGGGCCACGCCGTGGCAGGCAACACCACATCGGCCAGCCAAGCGGTTTCGGTCAAGAAAATGTCTTGCACCACCAAGTGCTGCAAGCTGGCCAATGCGTGGCGCGCATGGTGCAGGTCGGGGTCGCTCATGGCCGGGTTCTCGCCCATGATGTACATGCCCCGCACCTTGTGAGGGTCGGACTCGGGGGCCAAGGCTTTGTGCATGATTTCAACCACGGTGTAGCCCGGTTGGTCATCGAGTGGGGTGCCCCAGAATTGCTCAAACCAAGCATGCGCCGACTTGTCGCTGACCCGTTGGTAGTTGGGAAACATCATGGGGATCAGCCCCACATCGCTGGCCCCCTGCACGTTGTTTTGTCCACGCAAAGGGTGCAAGCCAGTGCCGGGCCGGCCAATCTGGCCGGTGATGCTGGCCAAGGCAATCAGGCAGCGCACGTTGTCGGTGCCATGCACATGCTGGCTCACGCCCATGCCCCACAAAATCATGGCGGCTTTGGCGCCGGCATAAGCCCGAGCCACTTCGCGGATGGTTTGCGCTGGTATGCCGCAAACCTCGCTCATTTTTTCTGGCGAGTAGTCTTGCACATGGCGCTTGAGCGCGGCCACGTTGTCGGCCCGTGTGGCCAAAAACGCCTCGTTGCACAAGCCCTCGGTCACGATGACGTGCAGCATGGCGTTGAGCAAAGCCACATCGGTATCGGCCTTGAACTGAAGCGTGCGCCAAGTGTGCCGCCCAATGTCGGTGATGCGGGGGTCGGCCAACACAATGCGCGTGCCGCGCTGAGCCGCGTTTTTCATCCAGCTGGCGGCCACCGGGTGGTTGGCGGTGGGGTTAGAGCCAATCACCAAAATCAGGTCGGCATGTTCGACATCGCGCACCGGGTTGCTGACCGCGCCCGAGCCCACGCCCTCCAGCAAGGCTGCCACGCTGGAGGCATGACACAGCCGGGTGCAATGGTCGACGTTGTTGCTGCCAAAACCTGTGCGCACCAGCTTTTGAAACAAATAAGCTTCTTCGTTGCTGCCCTTGGCAGAACCAAAACCGGCCAAAGACTTGGGGCCATATTGGTCACGCAACGCGTTCAGCGGTTGTGCGGCCAAATCTAGCGCTTCTTCCCATGTGGCCTCACGGAACACCTCGCGCCAATCGGTGCGGCCGTCCAACAGCGCCACCTCTTTGGCTATGCCGGGTTTGCGAATCAAGGGGCGGGTAATGCGCTCGGGGCTGTGGATGTAGTCCATGCCAAAGCGGCCCTTGACGCACAAGCGCCCTTCGTTGGCTGGGCCTTCGCGGCCTTGCACACTGATGATTTTTTCGTCGCGCACTTGGTATGTGACCAAACAACCCACGCCACAAAACGGGCACACCGAGTCCACTTGGCGGTCCACCTTTTGGGGCCCCATGTGGCTCTTGGGCATGAGCGCGCCCGTGGGGCAAGCTTGCACACACTCGCCACAGCCAACACAACTGCTGGTCCCCATGGGGTCGGCCAAGTCAAATACCACTTGGGTGCGCGCGCCTCTGAAGGCCAAGCCAATCACATCGTTCACTTGCAGGTCGCGGCAAGCCCGTTGGCAACGGTTGCACTGGATACAAGCATCCAAATTCACGGCCATGGCCGGGTGCGTCAGGTCTGCGGGCACGGCCTCGCGGCGCAACTCGGCCAAGGCAGGTCGCACCGCCACGCCGTAGTGCTCGGCCCATTGGCTCAATTCACCGTGCGGAGCTTCGGCCCGGTCGTCTAACCACTTGTGCCCTTGCTCGGGCAAGTCGGCCAGCAACATCTCGAGCACCATTTTTTGGCTTTTGACAGCGCGCTCGCTGTCGGTGCGCACTTGCATGCCGGGGGTCGCACTGCGGCAGCAACTGGGGGCCAGCGTGCGCTCGCCTTCAATTTCCACCACACAGGCACGGCAGTTGCCGTCAGGCGCCAAGCCCTCTTTGTGGCACAGGTGAGGAATGGCGATGCCCAGGTCTTTGGCGATATTGAAAATACTTTGCCCCGCCGCAGCCTTCACGCTCTGCCCGTTCAGGGTGAATTCAATGGCGCTCATGGCGTGGCTCCTACTTCGTGTGGGAAATACGCCAACACGCACCGAATGGGGTTGGGCGCGGCCTGCCCCAAGCCACAAATGGACGCATCGCCCATGACTTGCGCCAAGTCATTCAGTGTCTCGGTGTCCCACACCTTTGCCGTCATGAGTTGCGCAGCTTTGTCGGTGCCCACACGGCAAGGGGTGCATTGCCCACAACTCTCGTGCGCAAAAAATCGCATGACATTCAAGGCCGCATCGCGGGCACTGTCGTGCTGACTCAACACCATGACCGCGGCCGATCCGATAAAACAGCCATAGGGTTGCAAGGTATCAAAATCAAGTGGGATATCGGCCAGATGTGCGGGCAAGATGCCCCCACTGGCCCCACCGGGCAAATAGGCATAAAGCGAGTGTCCCTCGGCCATGCCACCACAGTATTCATCGACCAGTTCACGCAAAGTGATGCCAGCGGGCGCGAGCTTGACACCCGGTTCTTTGACGCGACCACTCACACTGAAACGGCGCAGACCGTGACGGCCATGTCGACCTTGCGAGGCAAAGCTTTCTGCACCGTTGTCCAACAACTCGCGAATCCAATACAAGGTTTCAAAATTGTGCTCAAGCGTCGGCCGCCCCCACAAACCCACCTCAGCAATGTAGGGAGGGCGCAGGCGCGGCTCACCCCGTTTGCCTTCAATGCTTTCAATCATGGCGGACTCTTCGCCGCAAATGTATGCGCCGGCCCCTCGGCGCAGCTCGATCAGGGGCAATGGGCAAGGCGGGTGGGCACGCAAATCGGCCAACGCTTGCGTCAACAACAAGCGGGCCTCATGGTATTCGTCGCGCAGATAGATATAGACCGCATCAATGCCCACCACTTGGGCCGCAATCAGCAGGCCTTCGAGAAAACGGTGAGGGTCTGACTCGAGACAGGTACGGTCTTTGAAAGTGCCGGGCTCGCCTTCGTCAATGTTCACCGCCATCAACCGAGGTGCCGCTTGGCTGCGCACAATGCGCCACTTTCGGCCAGCCGGAAAGCCTGCACCCCCCAAACCCCTCAGGCCCGAGGACTCGAGTTGCTGAATCACCGTTTCGGCCTCGCACTCGCCAGCGGACAATTGCTGCGCCCAGCGGTAGCCACCGGCTTGGACATAGTCTTTCAGCTGCACCGCATGCGGCAATGCGTGGGGTTGAGTTTGGTGGTTGGCCACGCGCTCGGACAAAGCGGCCACACTGGCCTTGGCCACCGCTTGTTGACCCACCTGCGCTGCGGGCGCTTGCTCACAGCGCCCCAAACACGGCACGGGCACCACTTTCACATCCAACAATTGAGTTTGCAATTGGCGCAACAAGGTGTCGCTGCCGGCAAGGGCACAACTCAAACTGTCGCAGACCCGCACCGTGATGCGGGGCGCGAGGTCGGTGTCTTTCAAAATTTCAAAGTGGTGGTAGAACGATGCCACCTCAAACACTTCCACCACAGACAAGCGCATCTCGGCGGCCAAGGCCACCAAGTGCCGCTCAAACAGACCCCGAAAATGGTCGTTCAGCACATGCAAGTGCTCGATCAAAAGATCCCGGCGGTGCCCCTCGGCCGGCGCCAGCCCAATCAGTGATTGCACCTCGGCGCGCGCTTCAGGCATGACCTGGCGGCCTTTGAGCTGAGCGCGGGGCTTGCCCAGCGCTTGCCGCATTTGGCTCAAATCAATGCGGGTTTCAGTAGTTGTTGGGGCCTGCATTGAATAAATAGGGGTTCGGGGTTGCAGCCGCTGAGCTTGATGCGTGGGTGTGCAGTCGTTGCCTAGGCGCTGACAGAGCCGCTCAATATGTCTCTAAATGAAGACGGCCTTCTTTCTTCAGCGAACCGCCAACACTTTCCCAGTCGAGTCCGGCATTTTGGGCAATGTCGCGCAAGGCCATGACCACGCCCTCCTCCATGCTTTTGAGGCCACACACATAGAAAAATGTGTTGCTGTCTTTCAGCAAAGCGGCGACATCGGCGGCGCGGTCGCGCAAAGCGTCTTGAACATAGCGCTTGGTTTTGCCGGCTTCACGCGAGAACGCAAACTCGATGTCAATGAAGTCTTTGGGCAAGTTGTTCAGTGGGCCAAAGTAAGGCAACTCAGCCGGCGTGCGTGCGCCAAAAAACAGCATCAGCTTGCCGCCCTCGAACTTGCCGCTGGCCCGCAGACGACGACGCCATTCGGTCATCGCGCGCATCGGCGCGCTGCCCGTGCCGGTGCAAATCATCACGATGTTGCTCTTGGGGTGGTTGGGCATCAGGAAGCTGGCGCCAAAAGGCCCAATCACCTGCACTTTGTCACCCACTTTCAGGTCGCACATGTAGTTAGAACCCACGCCCCGAACCGGCTGGCCATCGTGGTCTTCAAGGACCCGCTTGATGGTGAGCGACAAGTTGTTATGACCCGGACGCTCGCCGTTGCGCGGACTGGCAATGGAGTATTGGCGAGCGTGGTGCGGCTTGCCCTTGGCGTCTTCTCCGGGTGGCAGGATGCCGATCGATTGGCCCTCCAACACGGGGAATGGCAGGTTGCCAAAGTCGAGCACGATGTGGTGCGTGTCGTAGTCTTGCTGGCCGTCTTGCTTGCCCACCTCGGTCACACGCAGGTTCCCTGTCACGGTGGCGGTGATGGTTTTGTCGTGTGCCTTGGGGCCGTAGAGGTTGGTGTAAGCATGGGCCGCCGACCAAGGTGGAATGGTGGCGCCGAATTGGGCCGAGTTGAAACTCGAAGCCGCAGCGGTGCTGGCGGCGGATGAGGATGAGGCGGCAGCTTGCACCGCCGCTTGAGCAGCTTCTTGTGCGGCAACCGCATCGCCACCGGCATCACCTGATGCTTCGGCAATTTCTTCGGCACTGAGTTCAGCGGGCAGCACGTCCCACTTGAGCTGTTCTTCGATGCTGTAGGCCTTCGCCTTGGGCATCGTGCGCCAGTTGTCAATCGAGCCGGTTGGGCATGGCGAAATGCAGTCCATGCAACCGTTGCAGATATCGGCCTTAACTACGTAGTTGAGCGAGTCGTGCGTGATCGCACCCACCGGGCAAATCGCTTCGCAGGTGTTGCAGCGGATACAGATTTCCGGATCGATCAGGTGTTGCTTGATCAGCGTCGCTTCGGTGCTCATGTCTTGGCTTTCGGGTGTTTTGTATCTTTAGTCTGCTTGGACCGCAACGTGATGGCTGGGGGCCGGGCGCCTCATACTGGGGTACCAGAAATCGGTGCCCGGCCCCCAGACATCGCGTCGCTGAGCTCCTCTGCAGGCCATGCAGTCTACCGGCAATGGATGTGGATTGCGCACACCACCATGCAGTCGTCAAAGGCAGGGGCGGGTGACGATTTCTGGTACCCCAGCATGAGGAACCCGTCCCTGCCTTTGACGACTGCTGCCCCAACCATGAGGCAGCAGTCAGATCAAAAGATCAATCAGTTAAAGCGGACGTAATCAAAGTCCACAGGCTGACGGTTGATGCCCATGACGGGTGGCGCGATCCAGTTGGCAAACTTGCCTGGCTCAACGCAACGGCCCATCAGGCTGGCCACATAGGCGCGGTCTTCGTTGGTAGGCAACCACTCGCCCACTTTGGACATCCACTCTTCGTCGCTCACCACACGGCCATCGGGCGTGATTTTGGCGCCAGACAAAGAGCCAATGTTGCGGTGGAACGCCTTGTGAGGGGCGGTCAAAGTGAAAGGAATACCCGCCTTAGAAATCACGCGGTTCCAACGGTCGATGCCGCCCTTGGAGTCGGTGATGTAGTCGTCGCGCAGCACTTCGTTCAAAGCGTTGAGCATCGGCACTTCTTTTTCGATCAGCTTGCCGTCTTCAACCGACAAGATCTTGTAGCTGTTGCCCTTCAGGACGTGGTCGTCGGTGCGCTTGCCTTCTTCGTAACGGCCTTTCAAGCCCGAGCTGTAGAAGGTCGCGGCGTTGGACGATTGGTCAGCACCAAACAAGTCGATGGTCACCGAGAAGTGGAAGTTGATGTAACGCTGGATGGTCGGCAAATCAATCACACCGGCGGCGCGCAGCTTGGCCACATCGTCGGTCTTGAGTTGGTTCATCACATCCACAGTGCGTTGGATGGTGCGGCTCACGCCCGACTCGCCCACAAACATGTGGTGGGCTTCTTCGGTCAGCATGAATTTGGTGGTACGGGCCAACGGGTCGAAAGCCGACTCAGCCAAAGCGCACAACTGGAACTTGCCGTCGCGGTCGGTGAAGTAGGTGAACATGAAGAAGGACAACCAGTCAGGGGTCTTCTCGTTGAAGGCCTGCAAGATGCGGGGGTTGTCTTCGTTGCCGCTGTTGCGCTGGAGCAAAGCATCGGCTTCTTCGCGGCCGTCTTTGCCAAAGTACTTGTGCAACAAGTACACCATCGCCCACAGGTGACGGCCTTCTTCGACGTTGATCTGAAACAGGTTGCGCAAGTCGTACATGCTGGGCGCGGTCAGGCCCAAGTGGCGCTGCTGCTCAACAGAAGCGGGCTCGGTGTCGCCTTGGGTCACGATGATGCGACGCAGGTTGGCGCGGTGCTCGCCAGGCACATCTTGCCAAGCTTTTTCGCCAATGTGGTCACCAAAATGGATCTTGCGGTCTTGCTCGCCGGGGTTCAAGAAAACACCCCAACGGTAGTCACGCATCTTCACGTGGCCAAACTGAGCCCAGCCTTGCGGATCAACGCTCACGGCGGTACGCAGGTACACATCCATGTCTGTGGAACCTTCGGGGCCCATGTCGTCCCACCAGTTGATGAAGTTGGGTTGCCACTGTTCCAAGGCACGTTGCAAGGTGCGGTCTTCGCTCAGGTTGACGTTGTTAGGAATCTTTTCGCTGTAGTTGATACCAGACATGAGAGTCTCCAGAATTAAAGCAACGGTGGGGTCAAATTTCGGTTGCAGCCAGCACCACCGGGAAGCCGACTGCACAACGCAAAAACATCAAACGCGGTTCATGTCGAACTGAACTTTTTCGCCTTTGCCATACACCTTCAAGGCACCCTTTTCACCCACCGCGTTGGGGCGCTGGAAGATCCAGTTTTGCCAAGCGGTCAAGCGGCCAAAAATGCGGGTGGCCATGTTCTCTTTTTGCGCAAAACGCAAGTTGGCTTCCAGACCTGTCAAGGCGTCAGGCGACATGGCGCTGCGCTCTTCCAGAGCCAAACGAATCTCGTCGCCCCAGTCGATGTCATCGGGTGCTGCTGTGACCAAGCCCAAAGCCAAGGCGGCATCGGCATCCAAGGCTTGACCAATGGCGGCACGAGCGGCTTCCATGGCGGGCACTTCTTCGTAAAAACGGCGCTGCAAGCGGGTTTGGTCGTTCACCATCGGGAAGAAACCAAAGTTCATTTCGCTCAGCTGCATCTTGGGCGCTTTGTCCGCGTCGTCGGGCAAAGCCAGCATGTAGGTGCGGTCAGCGCAGAAAGCCAATTCGGCCAATGTGCCCACAAAGCAAGAACCTTCTTCGACCAAGGCAAACAAGCTGCGTGAAGTCACATCCATGCGGGCCAGCGTGCGGCGCAAGTGGCCAATGGTTTCACGCACAAACCAGTGGTCTTTGTGCGCCAACAATGCGGCATCGGCCGCCAGCACGTGGGCGGCATCACCCGAGGTTTTCAAAATCCAAGTGCCCATGTCCAGTTCGTTGGTGCGCATGTGCAAGATGGCGTCGTCCAACTCGCGCACCATTTGCAGAGGCCACCAGTTCACACCTGCGGCCTCAATGCCGGCGATGTCGCTGGAAGGTGCCGCAGCAGGCGCCTTCACAGTGAAGGTGGCAATGCGCTTGGCGCGGTCAATCTCGACGCTCACATGGGTGTAGCTCAGGCTGTCGGCGGCAATGCTGCGGTTCAAGGGCGTCAAGGTCACGCCTTTGGCACCGACCGGGCGCTTGCTCGTGGCCGCCAACTTGACCGCGCGCGCTTGCACGGCTTCTTTGAAAACAGCGGGTTTGGCAACCGCATCGACCAGACGCCAGTCGACCGCTTTTTGGCCGCGCACACCTTCGACGCTGGTGCAGAAAATATCGGCCAAGTCGTGGCGCACATGGCGCTTGTCGGTCACGCGGGTCAGACCGCCTGTGCCGGGCAACACGCCGAGCAAGGGCACTTCTGGCAGAGATACCGCGCTGGAGCGGTCATCGACCAAGACGATTTCGTCGCAGGCCAAAGCCAACTCGTAGCCGCCGCCAGCGCACGCGCCGTTCAAGGCCGCGACAAACTTCAGGCCGTCGTGTTTGCTGGAGTCTTCAATGCCGTTGCGGGTTTCGTTGGTGAACTTGCAAAAGTTGACTTTCCAGCCGTGTGTCGAGACGCCCAACATGAAGATGTTGGCACCCGAGCAGAAGACACGGTCTTTCAAGCTGGTCACCACCACCGAGCGCACTTCTGGGTGCTCAAAGCGGATGCGTTGCAATGCATCGTGCAACTCAATGTCCACGCCCAGGTCGTAGCTGTTCAACTTGAGTTTGTAGCCAGGGCGAATGCCGGCATCTTCGTTGATGTTGATCGACAGCGTGGCAATTTCACCGTCAAAAGCCAGTTGGATGTGTTTGTATTGAGCGGGGTTGGTTTGGTAATCAACCTGAGGTGCTGTGGTCATGGTGGTCTCCGAAGAAGCGGGTTGGATTTGATGTCGGTCAAAAAATGCATTTCAGTGCATGTTGATCTGAAGTTTAGTGCAGACCACATGACTCTGCAACATGCACTTTACTGCATTTACTAAGTATTTACCCTAGGAAATGACATTTCCAAACCCGCCTCAAGCGGCCCTCTGCACCTGTTGGCGAACCGAAGTACGCAAAGCCTCAAAGGCTTGGTCTTCGGTGCGGCCACTGGTGTTGATGGACAAATCGGCTTTGGAATAAAAAGCCGAGCGTCCTTCCAAGATGCGCTTGAGGTCTTCCATGGCCTCTTTGCTGGCGGCCATGGGACGCATGTCGCCTTGCGCCGCCACGCGACCCATGTGGTCAGCGGCATCGGCTTGCAACCACACGGTGGTGCAATGCGACAACAACAGGTTGAAGTTGGCCGAATCGGAGACCAAGCCTCCTGGTGTGGCAATCACCACTTCAGGGTAAATTTGAATGGCTTCCTCCAAGGCGCGACGCTCATAACGGCGGTACGCGTTGGCCCCATAGAGGTTGTGGATCTCGCTGATTTGGCAGCCTGCAAACTGCTCAATTTGGCGACTGAGTTCAATGAACGGAAACCCCAAATCTTGCGCCAAACGCTGGCCCAGCGAGGTTTTGCCTGCACCCCGCAAACCAATCAAGGCGATGCGGTTTTTGCGCTCTTGCGCGTTGCCCCCCTCGCCAAACATGTCGCCCAGTTGCACTCGGGCTCGGCGCAAATCGGCCTCGCTGCGCTTGGAGAGCAACTCTCGAATCAGCAACCATTCGGGGGATGTGGTGGTCACATCGCCTAGCAACTCGGCCAATGAACATTGCAAGGCATTGGCCACCTGCAACAAGACCAACACCGAGACATTGCCTGTGCCGTACTCGAGGTTGGCCAAATGGCGCTCGGACACATCGGCCGCCACCGCCACGGCACGGCGCGTCATGCCTTTGCGCGAACGCAAATTGCGCACCCGCTCGCCCAGCGCTTCCAGAAACGGACTGCGCTTGGCCTCGGACTCGGCGGGCTCCATCAACATGGATTCTTGAGATGTCATGCTCAACCTTTGACGAAAAACCTAGGGAAAACCCTTTAAATTCAACAAACACAAAACATGCACTTTATTGCATACTCGGTGGCAAGCACAATAATGCATCAACTGCTGTTTATACCGCCAAGTGAGCCAGATGAACAGTCTTTTGTAGCAAAACAGTGCATGCGCCCCGCCGTCTTGACGCCCGTCAACGGCCCACGTTGACTTGAACAAAACTTCAGAAAGCCACGCACATGACCCGCTCTTTGCTTCCCAACTTTTTTGCCGGTCGCTGGCAAACCGGCACCGGCGAAGGCACGCCCTTGTTTGACCCAGTGCTGGGCACCGAACTGGCACGGGTGTCAAGTGCGGGCCTCGATTTGGCCGAAGGTTTTGCCTTTGCGCGCACCCAAGGCGGCGCGGCTTTGCGCGCACTCAGTTATGCACAGCGGGCCCAATTGTTGAGCCAGATTGCCGAAGTGCTGCAAACCCACCGCGACGCGTATTTCGACATTGCCACCGCCAACAGCGGCACTGTGGCCAAAGATTCAGGGGTGGACATCGATGGCGCCATCTTCACCTTGGGTTATTACGCCAAACAAGGCGCCGCCTTGGGTGAAGCCA
>JACCDZ010617741.1_pt1 | contig 19066 bp, 21 predicted proteins | sample 7449551 | NCBI WGS metagenome assembly JACCDZ01 (sample SAMN15323452, study PRJNA562643) | freshwater metagenome | isolation source: river surface water | place: USA:Blue River Watershed | collected 2017-08-18
ATTGGCTTTGTCGACAGCGCGGTCATGCTCAATGCCAAGCTCAAAGCCGGTGTCAACTTGATGCACGTCATTGCCATGACGCGGGCCCTCGGCCAGTTAGAGACCGAGAAGGGCGCGCAACCCGAGGTGTTCAGCTGGCGCGACGGCAGCCAGTCGGTGGTGCGTTGCGTATTTGTGCAAGGCAAGCTGCAAAGCTGGACCTTGGACCGCCCCTTCCAAGCCACCGATGTCGACCCCGTGGCCCAAGCGGCCAACGACTGAACAGGCTCGCTAAAATCAACCCATTAGCCAATTCGGCGGCTACAAACATTAGTCCAAAGGAAATTCCATGAGCGTCGTGATCCCCTCATCCATGTCTGACCGTGACGGCAAAATTTGGATGGACGGCCAGATGGTCGATTGGCGCGATGCCAAGATCCATGTGTTGAGCCACACCCTGCACTACGGCTGCGGTGCGTTCGAAGGTGTGCGCGCTTACAAAACCGAGCAAGGCACCGCCATCTTCCGTTTGCAAGAGCACACCGACCGCTTGTTCAACAGCGCCAAGATCTTGCGCATGACCATTCCGTTCACCAAAGAACAAGTCAACCAAGCGCAGTGCGACGTGGTGCGCGAGAACAAATTGGAAAGCGGCTACCTGCGCCCCCTGACTTGGATTGGCGACAAAAAATTGGGCGTCAGCCCCAAGGGCAATACCATTCACTTGATGGTCGCTGCTTGGACATGGGGCGCCTACTTGGGCGAAGAAGGTATGAAGCGTGGCATCCGCGTGAAGACCTCCAGCTACACCCGTCACCACGTCAACATCACCATGACGCAAGCCAAGGCGGTGAGCAACTACACCAACTCCATCTTGGCCAACATGGAAGTGACCGACGAGGGTTACGACGAAGCCCTGTTGCTTGACACCTCCGGTTTTGTGTCCGAAGGCGCCGGCGAAAACATCTTCGTCGTGAAAGACGGCGTCATCTACACGCCCGACTTGTCAGCTGGCGCCTTGAACGGCATCACCCGCAACACGGTGTTCCACATCGCCAAAGATTTGGGCCTCGAGATCGTGCAAAAGCGCATCACACGCGACGAGGTGTACATCGCTGACGAAGCCTTCTTCACCGGTACAGCAGCAGAAGTCACGCCCATCCGCGAGCTTGACCGCATCCAATTGGGCGCTGGCAGCCGTGGCCCGATCACCGAAAAAATTCAAACAGCGTTCTTTGACATCGTCAACGGCCGCAACCCCAAGTACGCACACTGGTTGACCCAAGTCTAAGCAGCCAAGTCTGAGCATTTAGGAAGAGAACATGAGCAACACAGTTGAACTCTTAGCCAAAGACCTGAACGGTCACGGCGGCGTGTATTGCCCCAGCGCCAAAGCCGACATGGCGCTTTGGAACAGCCATCCCAAGGTCTACTTGGACGTGGCCAAAACCGGTGAAGCCAAGTGCCCTTACTGCGGCACCGTGTACAAATTAAAAGCCGGCGAGCACGTTGGCGGCCATCACTAAAAACGCGCTCATCATTGCGCCCCAATGGATTGGGGACGCCGTGATGACCGAACCCTTGCTGCGTCGCTTGGCTGCGCGTGGCGAGCGACTCACTGTCGCTGCATTGCCTTGGATCGCGCCGGTCTACCGCGTGATGCCCGGCGTGGCCGAAGTGATCGAGATGCCGTTCAAGCACGGCGGCTTGCAACTGTTGGGCCGTTGGAAGTTGGCCCTGCAACTGCGCGGCAAGTTTGAGGTGGCCTATGTCTGCCCCAACTCCCTCAAGAGTGCGCTGTTGCCTTGGATGGCGGGCATTGCCAAACGCGTGGGCTACACCGGCGAGATGCGTTTTGGTTTGTTGACCGACCGCTTGCCCAACCCCCAAACCGAAGAGCGCCCTCCCATGGTGGAGTGGTATGCCGCCTTGAGTTTGGTAGGCCAAAGCCGAAGCGGTCCGATGAAACTGGTGGGCGATTTGCGCCCCGTCTTGAAAGCCCCCGTTGGCGTGATGGACGAGGCCTTAGAAGCCTTGGCCACCAACATGCCCACCTTGCCCACGCTGGCGAAATACAGCTTTGTGGTGTTTGCGCCCGGTGCGGAATACGGCCCCGCCAAACGTTGGCCGGCGAGACATTTTGCCGAGCTTGCAGCCAAGATTGACCGGCCTGTGTTCTTGTTGGGTTCCAACAAAGAGTTCGACATCTGCCAAGAAATCGCCACGACGGCCAATGCCAAACAGTCGGGCCATTGCTTCAATTTGGCAGGGCAAACCAATTTGATCCAAGCCTTCGCGTTGATTGCGTATGCGCACCGCGTCGTCAGCAACGACTCGGGGTTGATGCACGTGGCCGCAGCCTTTGGCGTGCCGCAAGTGGCGGTGTTTGGCTCTTCCAGCCCTGAGCACACGCCGCCGTTGAATGACCGTGCGCGCGTGGTGTGGTTGCGCGTCGATGCCAACTACCAGCCACCGTTGGCCTGTGCGCCTTGCTATGAGCGCACCTGCCCGTTGGGCCACACGCGTTGCTTAGAGGACGTGGCGGCCGAGCGCGTGTACCGCTTGCTCTGACATCCGCGCAATCAAGGCGCCGGCCGATGGCACATCGGCAATCAACCCCACTGCTTCTCCCACCGTCGCATGCGCACGCGTGAAGTCACCGGCTTTCACGCCTGCGTCGTAATCGGCGCGCGCGGCATCGGGGTTGGCTTGAAGGGCCGCGATGTCGGTTTCCAATTGACGGTGCAAGTCGTTGCGAATGGCGCGGAAGTCATAGGGGGCGGGCCAATTTTTGCGGCGCAAGATGTCAAACACAGCGCTCCGTGCCGTGCCATCACCATTGGTGTGCATGGCTTGTGTTTTGGCGCCGGACGCGGCCAAGCTTTCTTGCGTGGCCCACAGGCGTGAACCGACCAACGCGCCGTCCGCACCCAGCATCAATGCAGCAGCCAAGCCTCGGCCATCGGCCACACCGCCGGCGGCCAGCAACAAAGTGTCGGGGCTGTGTGTCGCCAAGTGGTCTGCAATTTCGGGGACCAACGTGAAGGTGCTGCGACCCTCTAACGCATTGGCGCCATGGCCACCGGCTTCGCCGCCTTGCGCCACGATCATTGCGGCGCCTGCTTCGATTGCCAGCGGCACTTGCGCCAGCTGTTGCACCTGGCAAATCAAGGCAGCACCGGAGGCTGCGATGCGTGCGGCAAAGGGGCGCGGGTCGCCAAACGACAGCATCACGGCGCAGGGTTGCTGCGTCAGTGCCCAGTCCAAGGCGGAGGCGTCTTCGTCTAATTTCCAAGTGATGAAGCCAACGCCTAAGCGCACGTGCGCGGCTGCATCGGCTTTTAGCAACTCGTTGGCGAGCGTGACTTCGCGTTGCGTCCATGCCAAGTCGCCGTACCCACCACCAACCAAACCCAGCGCGCCGGCTTGCGCGCACGCGGCGGCCAAAGCGCCGCCAGAAGCCAAGGCCATGGGAGCCAAAGCGATCGGTGTGGTGAGTTTGAAACGCTCAGTGAAACGGGTGTGCAAAGTGGGGTGTGTCATGGGTGTGATTGTGCGTGGGTTACGGCCGTGGATTCTGCTGCTTCATGTGCCACAGGCATGATCTTTGAGGCCAGCCACACCAGCAACAGCACCGGAGCCCCGAGCAGCGCAGTGCTGTTGAAGAAGGCTTCATAGCCATGCGCGTCCACATACACGCCCGAGAAGCCCGCCAGCCATTTGGGCGCGAGCAACATCATGGAACTGAAGAGCGCGTACTGGGTGGCAGAGTAGTTGATGTTGGTCAAGCTCGATAGGTAGGCAATGAAGGCCGCCGATGCGATGCCGCTGGCCAAGTTGTCTGCCGAAATCACCCAGACCAACGCGGTCAGGTCGTGGCCGCGTGTGGCCAACCAGGCGAACAACAAATTGGTGAGTGCGCTCAACACAGCGCCCAGCATCAAAATGCGCATCACGCCCAAGCGCATCGACAACACGCCACCAATGAAGGCGCCCAACAAGGTCATGATCACGCCAAACACCTTGGTCACCGCAGCCACTTCGTCTTTGGTGTAGCCCATGTCCACATAAAACGGATTGGCCATGATGCCCATCACCACATCGCTGATGCGGTACACCGCAATCAGTCCCAAAATGAGCGCCGCTTGCCAGCGGTAGCGTCGAATGAACTCGGCAAACGGCTCAATCAACGCGCCTTGCAACCACGCTCGGGCATTGCGTGCTGGCGGCAGTTCGCGTGGCAAGGGTTCGGGCGACAACAACACCGTCAACACGCCCAAGCCCATCGAGGCGGCCATCACCAAATAAGCAGTTTGCCAGGCTGCGTGTTGGTAGCTGGTGTCCTCGGTGCCAGCGGCGCGTGCCGCAATCCACAATACCCCAGCCCCGGCCCAAATCATGGCTAGTCGGTAGCCGGTTTGGTAGGTGGCGGCCAATGCGGCTTGGTGCTGCGCGTCGGCAGATTCAATGCGAAAGGCGTCCAGCGCAATGTCTTGGGTGGCGGAGCCAAAGGCCACCAGCAACGCGAACCAGACCACCGGCTGAAGCGCTTGTTGTGGGTCCAATAGCGCCATGCCCACCAAGCCAGACACCACCATGCTTTGAGCCAATAGCAACCAGCTGCGACGACGTCCCAAGGCGCGCGTCAGCCAGGGCAGTGGCAGCCGGTCTACCAAAGGTGACCACACCCACTTGAAGCCATAGGCGAGGCCCACCCAGCTTAAAAAACCAATCGTGCTGCGGTCAATGCCGGCTTCACGCAAACGAAAACTCAAGGTGCCCAGCACCAGCAACAGCGGCAAGCCTGCCGAAAACCCAAGCCACAGCATGCGCCAAGAGGCGGGCTCTAAGTACACACGAAACGCCGTCAACCACCCTGGTTTTGAGGGTGTGGCTTCAGACGCAGAGGCAGGACTTGTTGTATCGTTCATACCTGTATTTTCAGGCTTTCACAAAGAGACTTTGTCATGCTCACCAAACGTGCTTTTCTTTACGGTTGTGTCGGTTGCGCTTGCGGCTTGGGCAGTGGCGCTTTGCTGGCGCGCGACGGCGTAGAGGTCAGCCGCGAAGCTTCGGTATTTGCGGGCTTGGTGCCCGCGGCTGAGGTGGAGCAGTCGGCTCGCAAACAGTACAGCGAGATGATGAAAGATGCAGCCAGCAAAAAAGCCTTGGGACCTGATGACCATCCGCAAGTTCTCCGTCTGCGTCGAATTGCCAAAGCCATCATTCCGCACAGCTATGACTGGAACCCGCGGGCCAAGGAGTGGGCGTGGGAGGTGAACTTGGTAGGTTCTAACCAGATCAACGCGTTTTGCATGCCGGGCGGCAAGATCGCGTTCTACACCGGTATCTTGAACCAATTGCAGCTCACCGACGACGAGGTAGCCATGGTGATGGGCCACGAAATTGCCCATGCCCTGCGCGAGCACGCCCGTGAGCGCATGGGCAAGGCCACGGCCACCAACGGTGTGGCGGCCATTGGCAGCACGGTGGCGTCGGTGTTCTTTGGCGTGAGCCCGCAGATCACTGACTTGGTGGCCAAGCAGGGGGCAAATTTGTTGAACCTCAAGTTCAGTCGTGATGACGAAACCGAAGCCGATTTGGTGGGAATGGAGATTGCGGCGCGTGCGGGGTTTGACCCGCGCGCTGGCGTGACCTTGTGGGAAAAAATGAGCGCAGCCAACAAAGGTGCGCCGCCGCAGTGGCTCAGCACCCACCCGTCAGGGACTACTCGCATTCATGAAATTCAGGCCAACCTGCCCAAGGTGATGCCGCTGTTCGAGCGCGCCAAATAAACGTGGGCCTCAGGTCCCGCCCACGTAGGGGTTGGTGCGGCGTTCGCGCCCGAAGGTGCTCTCGGGGCCATGACCGGGAATGAACACGGTGTCGTCTCCCATGGGCCACAAACGCTGGGTGATGCTGTCAATCAAATCGTCATGGTTGCCGCGGGGGAAATCGGTGCGACCAATGCTGCCGGCAAACAGCACATCACCCACAAATGCACGTTTGATCTCGGATGAATAAAACACCACATGGCCGGGGGTGTGGCCAGGGCAATGGCGCACCTGCAAGGTGTGTTGGCCGAGGGTGACGGTGTCGCCGTCGTGCAACCAACGTGTGGGTGTGAACGGCCGTGCGGGGGGAAAGCGGTAGCTGGCCGCAGCCTGCGGCAAGCCATCAATCCAGAACTGATCGCCCTCGTGTGGGCCGATGATGGGCAGGCTCAACTTCTCCGCCAGTTCGGCCGTCGCGCCCGCATGGTCGATGTGGCCGTGGGTGATCCAGATTTGCTCGAGCGTCACGCCGAGTTGTTTGCAAGCGTCTTCCAGCAGGGGCAAGTCCCCACCGGGATCGATGATGGCGGCCTTCATCGTTTCATCGCACCAGACGATGGAACAGTTTTGTTGGAACGGGGTGACGGGGACGGTTTCGTACTGCAGCATTCGGAAATGGTAGCGCGAATCGTGGGCGCGACGGGTGGCGCTGGCTTAGCTTGCAGTGAATTGGGGGCCGACGGTTTCGATCAGTTCGGGCAAGGTGCGAACGCCTATTTTTTCCATCACGTGGGCGCGGTGTAGCTTGATGGTGGCGGGTGCGGCGCCATCAAATGCCGCAATTTGTTTGTTGGTGTAGCCACGCACCATCCATTTGCAAATTTCCAGCTCGCGCGGCGTCAGTTGTTGCAGCTGCAGCGCGATGGCCCGCAGATGATGGTCGTGTTGCAACGCGTCTTGCGCCGCTTGCATGGCGCGTTCGACGACGCCAAGCATGGCTTGGGCTGTGAAAGGCTTGAGCAAAAAATCAAAGGCCTCTTGCTTCATTGCCGTGATGATCTCGTCGGGGCGGCTGTCACCGCTCATGAAAATCACAGGCGCTTGTAGACCCGAGTTTTTGATGTGTGCCTGAAGTGCCACGCCCGTCATGCCCGGCATGCGCATGTCCAACAACAGCACCGCCGGCGCAGTGGGCGGGTCTTGTTCTAAAAAAGCGCTGGCGCCCTCATGCACGCTGACGGTGTAGCCCACGCGCTCGAGCATCGTGCGCACGCTGCGACGCACGGAGGCGTCGTCGTCGATCACCACCACATGGCCTAAGGAGTTGGCGAGAAGTTCAGGATTGCTCGGCATCTTTGCTGCTCATTATTCCGTAGAGCTTGGCGCCATGCTCGATGGCCATCGTGGCGTAAGTGATGTTGCCTTTGACATCGGCACCTGAATGCAATTCGACGCGGCCAGTCGAGGCGATGTTGCCGGTGACCACGCCGTTCACCGAGGCCTGTTGTGCATTGATATCGCCTTCAACGTGCCCTTGTGCCATCACCGCCAATTGCGCGTGGGGGCCGCCATTGACGTCGATGTTGCCCACCACATGACCACTCAGTTGCACTTGATCTTGGGACACGATGTTGCCCACGATCACCGTGGACTTGCCAATCACGGTGGGGTGGCGTGTGGCTTCCTTGTCTGCGGAACCTAACTTGAGCGGCTTGAACATGAACTCAGCGCGTCACTGGCGCTTCTACCAATGAGAGACGCTGAAGCGCACCTTCCGGCCGCGCCACCAAGCCGCCTTGAAAATAAATTTTGAGTTGCGGCAATTGCGAACTCGAGATTTGCCAGGGCGCAGCCCCATAGACACTTCGGCTTTCGCCGGTCTTCATCTGGAGCAGGGTGGCGCGCTGTTGTGCATCGACCACGCAAACCTGTGCGTCGACGGTGCTGACCACGTACACATATCGCCCTTCTTTGTGCGCTTGCACGGGGGTCAGTTGCGGCATGGCCTCTGTGCTGAAGGCGCACGTGGTTTCTGCTGTGGCCGAAGGTGGGGGTGTGACGACAGGCAATGTGAGTGGCGGCGCCTTTGCTTCAGACGGGACGGTTGCGGAAGCGGCAGTCTGTGTGGGCGCAGGGGCTGTCGCTGGTTCTTTGGCTGCCACGCGCGCGTCTTCTGTCGGCTTGCTCGTCGTGGCACGTAGCGTGCCATAGAGGGCCAGTCCGCCAACGGCCAGCAGCAACAGCACAGTCGCACCCACGGTTTGCTTGTGTTGATGCAATCGATCGACCGCGACATGAAAGGCGCTGAACAGGGAGCGATTCATCGCGGGGCGATGGCTCATCGCTGCGATTTGATCGAGTGAGCCCAAGCGGGGGTCGTCGCTGGAGAGGCTAGGCGTCGTGACATCGGGTGCCTCGCGGGGTGGCGTCACTCCCAGCACTTGCAAGACCCGTTTGTAGGCTTGGCGCTTGATGGTCTCCGAATAAAAGTAACGTCCGTCTTTGCCACTCTCGAGCTCGCGCACTTGGCCTACCGACAAACAGGCTTTGCGTGCGAGGATCATCAAGTCCATGCCCGATGCCTCGCGCAATTCGCGCAAGTAGGTTGCGTCACAGCGCACAAATGCGTCAGGCGGCGGTGGACGATCGAGCGGGGTCATGGGGCAGTCTGCGGCAGCGGGGTCATCAAAACAACCGCCACTCTCTCAGCCCATCAGGTGCCGGTCAATACGCCGATGGGCGTAGATCGGCGGCGAAAATTATGTAATTGACAAACATCAAGGCCCGATCGGCAGACGCAATGTGACCAGCGCCCCACCCGAGAGACCATTGTCAATGACCAGAGTACCGCCGTGCTTGTCGGCAATGGCTTTGGAAATAGAGAGGCCAACGCCCAGCCCGGAATCCTTGGTGGTGAAGAAAGCGTTGCCCAAATGGTCCTTGACGGCATCGGTGATGCCCACCCCCGTGTCTTTGAATTGAATCACTGCCTGCCGAGCTTCTTGTCGCATTGTGATGAACAACATGCGTTCGGGTGAGTCTTGCATCGCTTCAATGGCGTTGCGGTACACATTCAATACGATCTGCGAAATCTCGACCTTGTCACACCACACGTTCAGTTCAGCGGGTAGGTCGAATTGGAGCGTCACGCCATGGGTCCGAGTTTCGTAGTTCACGATGGTGGCGACATCACGCAACAAGTGAACCAAATCGTTTTCCTGAAAATTGGCAGCTTGGGGGTGGATGTAATTGCGAATGCGCGCAATCAAATTCATGGCGTGCGTGAGTGTTTTTTCAACCTCTTCAATGGCTTGGGTCAATGCCGATGGGGTGATGCCTTGGGTTTTGTTTTGCTCTTTGATGTTTTCTAGGTCAAGCGAGATCGAGGTCAAGGGTTGCGACAGCTCATGGGCAAAGGACGTGGCCATGAGTCCGATGGAGCGTTGACGTTCCAGTTGTGCCACTTGGCGCGACAGTTTGGACTCCTGGGTTTTGACTGCCCGCTCAAGATACAGCCCGACAAATGCGAAGTTGCCAACCACGGCCAGCAATAAGCCCGACGTCACGGTCAGCAAGCCATCCAGCTCGGAGCTGCTGACATCGGGCGCGGTATAGCCCGTGACCACCAGCAACAGCTTGATCACGTTGAGGGCAGCCGCTGCAACAAAGGTGAAAAACAACCACAGCAAACTCTGCAGTTTTTCACGCTTGTAAAACGCAAGGACCAAATTGCCAATGAACAGCGACTGAAAAACAAATGCCAGCATACCCACGCTGAACCGCACCATAGGCAACGGCACCACAGTTCTGAAAAACTCATACACCGCGATATAAGCCATTCCCATAAAAAAGGCCGCATAGGGTTCGGGTCGGATGTTGAGCTCTAGTTTCAAGGCGTCAATCTTGATGGCCAATCCGAACCAAAGTAGGGCAATTGCTAGTGTGTATGACACCAAGGGGTCGAGAACCAAGCGCAGTCCAATCAGCATGGCGCCTAGACCAAACAAAATCCCGCCAAAACACCACAAAGCCACCTCTTTGCGTCGTTGGTTCGCCAAGATGACCCACGACATGATGGGCAGCAGCACATACAACAACCCAATCAACAGGTAGGCGGTGTGAATGCTGAAGTACTTGAACATCCTGGAATGCTAATAGAGCGCATGGGGTCTTGCAAAAATCGACGCCCGTGCGCTATATTTTTATTGTTCTTGGTCAACAAGGAGATCAAGCGTGAACAGCCTGAGTGTGACATCGACGAATGTGCCAACCGCCGCGAGCATGTCGGCGCAGGTGTCCGCGCGCCCTCATCGCGTGGCTGGCGATGTGGCACCCCAAGTGGCGGGTAAATCTAAAGATGCGCTGGAGGTGAAGCGTCAAGCGCAGCCCGACATGCTGGCCAACATCAAGTTGATCGAGGCGCAACTTGCTGCGCGTGCCGAACAGGCCGCCAACGTCAACCGACTCGATATCTCTTACAACAAAGAGCAAGCCCTGCTGTCGGTCAAAGTGGAGCAGCAGCAAACTGGCGACTTAATTCGCGAGCTGAAATTCAAAGATTACAAAGCGATTTTGTATTCGCCGCATGGTTACAAAGGGGCGGTGGTCGACATCACGGCTTAGTGGCAGACGGCACGCACCGGCAGCCTCACTCAACAATTTTTTCAATAGCCGTGGCAACGTCGTGAAAGCTGATCGGTTTGTGCAGCACTTGAATATTCAACTGAGCAAACATATTGATGTGTGAGGGCGAGGTGTCCGCCGTCACAATGATCGCGGGAATTTCTTTGTTGTAACTGTCGCGGAGTTTTTGTATCACCACGTCGCCAGTGGTTTGTGTCAGTCGATAGTCACTCAGGATGCAGTCGAGACGGTCTATCGTTTCTAACTGGGCCTCCAACTCGGTCTCGTATTCGGACAACACTTGAACATAGGCGCCTTTGCTGGACAAGTTTTGTCGATACGCTTCGACGATGATGGGGTTGTCTTCAATCACCGCGATGTATTTACCTTGTAGGCTGCGATGAGTGCTTTGCTTTTTGGGCGCTGTCGGCGCAGTTGAAATGTCGGCTTCGCTGGCAGAAGCAGGAAACGGGGTGGTTACGGTGAATTGCGCACCCTGACCGAGGTCCGAGATGACACGAATATCGGCGCCAATCAAACTGCACAAACGTTGAACGATTGATAAACCAAGTCCTAATCCATCGTGCAATGCGCGTGTTTGGTCTGTCCGGTAAAACTGGCTGAAGATCTGCGTTTGCTCTGCTGGCGCGATGCCGCAGCCGGTGTCTGAAACATCGATGGATAAGCAGTCATGGACCACTTCGAATCGCAGGGTCACTTGGCCTTGCTCGGTGTATTGAATAGCATTTGAAACCAAGTTGATGATGATTTGCTGGAGAAGGAGCTTGTCACCACGCACCATCAAGTCAGGACAAATCAGGTGAAACACCAGCCCCTTGCTCATGGCTTTGGCGTCGCTCAAGTCGCGCACCGTATCCGCCAGATCTCGTAAGCGAAAAATACGGTGATTCACTTGCATCACATCGGCGTCCAGTTTGCTGATGTTCAACAGCGAGTCAAACATCGCATTCAGTGTGGTGATGCTGCTTTTAATTTTGGAAATCGATTTCTTTTCTTGTTCGGGCAAGTTGTCGTGATTCAACAGGTCAAGGTAGACGTTGACCGCATGCATGGGTTGTCGCAAATCATGGCTGGCAACCGCAATGAACTTGGACTTCGCTACGTTGGCGGCAATGGATTGGTCGCGTTCAGTTGCCAGCTCTTGGTAGAGGCGTTCGTTGCGAAATCTCAGCCGTACTGAATTCTCAAAAGTCTGGGAAAAATTTTTCGCAATGCTCAAGACCACCACATACAGGGAAGCTAAACCCACCATGAATGGCCAGGGAAAAAGATGGACCGACCACAGCACGCTGCCCAGCGAAGGAAACATGATGGGCAACGTGAATGCGTAAAACGTGGGCGTGTTCACGCTGTAGGCAAACATGCTCGAGATCATGGCTGCTGTGGTCATGTACACATAGATCATGCGGTTCACCATCTGCAAGTCGGGCGCCATCAAGATCCATCCCAAGCCCCAACCAAAACCGACGATGCCGATGGCGTAAGTGATGATTTTCAAATCGCGCTGCGGGGCAACAATCGTCTCAGCTTCAAATGGCAGCCTGTAAACAATCCAAGTTCGGATGGAGACCACAACAAACATATAGCCCAACCAGATCGCCAAATCCGAGAATGGCACTTCATCTTTGAACATCGGGATGCAGAGCAGCGGAGCCAAGACATTGGCCAGCGTAGCGGAGCGGGCTGCTTTGATGATGTGGATCGACTTCTCGCGCAGCAAATAAAAATTGTTGATCTCGTCTGCTTGATCACTTTGGATTGCCACGGAAGTGGCGCTCTGATTCACTGGCATGGCATTTGAGCAAGAGGCGAGCTTGGGTAGGGCTGAATCGTCAAGGTAGCAGCTGATGCTTTTGCGCCTTGAGTACAGCCTGGGTTCGATTGAAAACCCGTAGCTCTTTGAAAATTTGGTTGATGTGAATTTTCACCGTCTGTTCGCTGATGTCCAGGTAGTCCGCGATCACCTTGTTGGGGTGGCCCTGAGAAATCAAGTCGAGTACTTGCAGTTGCCGTTGGGTCAGCCGAAACTCTTTCGGCTCCGAACTGTCGTTCGTCGCGACGGGGTCGCACTGCTCCGACATCAGCGGCGTGAGTTTGCGAATGATGAAGTCTGCGGTGCTGTTCTTAGATAAAAACATCGAAGCGCCGGCGGAAACTGTTTTGGGCTCCCAAGCGTGTTCGTCCAGACCTGAAATAGCGACCACTTGCTCAACGTTCGGGAGATCTTTAAAGACCTTGATGCCCGCTAGACCGCTGAGCCCTGGCATCAAGATGTCTAGCAAGACCACCCATGGCTTGTTGGAGTTTGTGATGACCTCTAAGCCTTCGTTCGCGCTGCTGGCGACGGCAACAACGATCCCCAGTGGTTCAAATTCATGTGCCAATTTTTCACTCAACGCATCTCGGTAGACCGGGTGGTCATCGATGATGAGTAGAGATTTTTTAACACGGACGTCCATTAGCACAATGCTACTGACTCGCCATAGCTGCGGCAACTAAACTTTGGTTATAGATATCAAAGAATGCTGCACCAATTAAAGGCTCATTCCCAGTAGTTGGCGTTGATGATTTCCGCCATTTTGCGGCAGACCCTGGCGGCCATCACTTTGGGAACTGTTTCAGTTTGTACGGTTCCTTTGCCATTGGGCCCTTCGTAGTCATAAAACGACTGGGTCAAACCAGCCACATTTTTTTATACGCCACAAGTCGATAAGGCTCTTCGGTTGCGCATTTGCCAGCAAAGACGAATTCGGCCTCGTCGTTGCTCAGCTTGATGGCCACTCGCTCTGTTTTTGCCGCCCATACGGCCGTGCTTGACATGAAAACAACGCTGGTAAGTGCGCATGCCATACGGACAAATCGTGAATGAAGGGTGATGGATCTGGACATCGGTAGACCTGCTTTAGTGTTTTGGAATGACGTTCTCTGGCACGCCAGCTTCAGACCCCTCGCCCCACTCAATTTGTATGGTGGATCGCGGCATGAAGCGGTGGATGGATGTATTGCCAGGCTGGTGCAAAAAGAGCATCGCAGCAGAACTGAGGACTGCGATCAGGGCCGCAGAAATCAAGGACGTAACGGTTGCAAATCTCATGTGCATGGTTGAATAAGTAACAACCAAAATCGTAGAGGGAAAGACCCAGAGTCTCAATAACAAATACGCTCTAGAACCATTGCTTTAGATGGTTCCACAAAGTAAAACGCACGTTGCTCGATCGTGCGCTGATACGGACGAGATAGCTAAATTAGCTCAACATTCGTCCGTCCCATGCCCCGGCGCAGCCTGCGTGGGCACATGGTGGCGCAAAGCCACCTGTTGGTTGTGTTCATCCACAAACACCAGCTGAGGCTCGTGTGTCGCCACATCTTTCTCATGCACTTGCGCGAATGACGCAATGATCAACAAGTCACCCACGCTGGCACGGCGAGCCGCGGAGCCATTCACAGAAATCATGCCCGAGCCACGCTCGCCTTTGATGGCGTAGGTGATGAAGCGTTCACCGTTGTTGATGTTCCAGATGTGGACTTGTTCGTTCTCGCAAATGTTGGCCGCATCCAGCAAGTTTTCATCGATCGCGCACGAGCCTTCGTAGTGCAGCTCGCACTGGGTGGTGGCGACGCGGTGAATTTTGGATTTGAGCAGGGTGCGAAACATGGCTGAAAACGGTCAAAAACGAAGCAAGACCTCAATCATAGTGGTTCAGGTACTCGGCTACGCCCGTCCCCGCCACTCGGCCACTGGCCAAACAAGCGCTGAGCAGGTAGCCGCCTGTGGGCGCTTCCCAGTCGAGCATTTCTCCTGCAAGGAACAGGCCTGGCATGGCCCTGGCCATCAGCCGTTCATCCAGCGCTTCGAGTCGTACCCCACCTGCGCTGCTGATGGCCTCGTCCAGCGGACGCGGCGCGGCGAGTGTGAGGGGCAAGTGTTTGATGGTGTGTGCCAATTGCGCGGCGTCGTGCATGGCCTCTTTGCTCAACACCTCGTGGAGCAGCGCCAGATGCAAGGGTGTGAGGTGGAGGCGGCTTTTCAAATGGCTGCTGAGGGAGCGGGAGCCCCTTGGGTGTTGCACCTCTTTCAACACACGTTCCGCCGTGAAGTCGGGCTTCAGGTTCAAGTGCAAGGTGGCGTGCCCGCTGCGCGCGATCTCATCGCGCAACAGCGACGATGCGGCATAGACCAAGCTGCCTTCAATGCCGGTGGCAGTGACCACAAATTCACCGCGACGCGAGAAGCTGTGACCCACGCTGTCGGTGAACGACAGGGCGACTGCCTTCAAGGGTGTGCCTGCAAATTGACTCGATAAATGCGTGCTCCACCCCTGCACATCAAATCCGCAGTTGGCGGGGCGCAAGGGTGCCACGTCCAAGCCAAGTGCGCTGAGCCAAGGCTGCCATGCGCCGTCAGAGCCCAGCTTGGCCCAGCTGCCACCGCCCAGCGCCAACAGCACGGCATCCGCTTCGGTGGTGTGTGCGCCCTGAGGTGTGTCGAACATCAAGGTGAAGGGGTGGGGTGCTGACGCGTTGTGTTGCAAAGCACCATTCCAGCGATGTCGCATGTGAAAGGCCACGGGGGCGCCTTGTGCAGGGTGACGCAAGCGGTGCAGCCAGGCACGCAACAAGGGCGCCGCTTTCATGTCCGTGGGGAACACGCGCTGCGAGGTGCCCACAAAAGTGTCGAGTCCCAAGCCTTGAACCCACGCCCGAATGGCCTGGGCGTCAAACGCTTTCAACCACGCAGCGCAGGCCTGCGTACGTTCGGCGTAGCGCGTGATGAAGGCGTCAAACGGTTCCGCATGGGTGAGGTTGAGCCCACCCAAGCCGGCGAGCAAAAACTTGCGGCCTACCGACGGCATCGCGTCGTACACATGAACTTGTGCACCTGCTGCGCACAGCACTTCGGCGGCCATCAACCCTGCGGGGCCGGCGCCGATGATGCTTATTATTTTGTTCGAGAGAGAGTTCACCCAGCAAGTGTAGGCGGCGCTGGCTGCAGATCGTGAGCGAAAATCAGTGCATGACCGGCTGGCAAGCAAACCTCACCCTCGACTACACGCGTGCTGCAGAGCGCACCGTGGCGAAGTTCGCGCACGAGGGGCCGCTGCGTGTGTTGCAAAGCCTCTATCCCGAGGGCGATGCGGTGTGCCACAACGTGCTGGTGCATCCCCCCAGTGGCTTAGTCGGTGGCGACACCTTGGACATTCGTTTGCATGTGGGTGAGAACGCGCACGCCTTGCTCACCACGCCAGGGGCTACGCGGTATTACCGCAGCGAACACGGTTTGGCCACGCAGCAAGTGGCCGCGCATGTGGGCGACGGTGCACGCCTGGAATGGCTGCCGCTAGAAACCATCGCCTACAGCGGTTGTCATGGCTTGAACCACGCCGTGTTTGACTTGGCCCCCACTGCCGAGATGATGGCTTGGGACATCACCGCCCTTGGCTTGCCCAACGCCAACTTGCCGTTCGAGCGCGGCCAATTGCAGCAGCACATGGAAGTGCGGGGCGTGTGGTTAGAACGCGGCTTGCTCGATGCCCAAGACACCCGCTTGATGGACGGGCCGCTGGGTTTGGCGCAACACCGTTGCATGGCCACGCTGGTGTTTGCCTGCGGTGCCGACTTGCCGCGCGAGCGTCGCGATGTGGCGTTAGCGCTGGCGCGTGAATGCACCGCTGTTGCGCCTGCCGGCTTGGTCGCCGGCGTGACCTCGCCGCATCCGCGCATCGTGGTGTTGCGCACCTTATCGCCCTTGGTGGAGCCGGCGCAAACCTTGTTGCGAAGCGTGTGGTCGGCTTGGCGCAAAGGCCTGTGGGACATGGGGGACAAGCCCCCGCGCATTTGGGCGATGTAACTTAAATCGCGACCAACTGCCGCACGTTGTCGCGTTGCATGTCAGCACCCATGCCGCGGGCCACCACCTCGCCACGCTCCATCACCAGGTAGTCGTCAGCCAGTTCTTCGGCAAAGTCGTAGTACTGCTCGCACAACACAATCGCCATGTCGCCGCGACTGGCCAGCATGCGAATCACACGGCCAATGTCTTTGATGATGCTGGGTTGAATGCCTTCGGTCGGCTCGTCCAGCACCAACAGCTTCGGGCCTGAAGCCAACGCACGTGCAATCGCGAGTTGCTGCTGTTGCCCGCCCGACAAATCGCCGCCACGGCGGTGCAGCATTTGTTTCAGCACGGGGAACAATTCAAACAACTCGGCGGGAATGTCGGTACCCGCAGGTCGTGTGGCCAAGCCCATGCGCAAGTTGTCTTCCACCGTGAGGCGCGCAAAAATTTCACGCCCTTGCGGCACGTAACCAATGCCCGCACGTGCACGCTCATACGGCGCAGCATGTTCAATCGATTCGCCGTTCAAAACGATGCTGCCGTCGCGAATCGGTACCGCGCCCATCAGCGATTTCAGCAAGGTGGTTTTCCCCACGCCGTTGCGACCTAGCAGCACCGTGATGCGGCCCAGGCGTGCCTCAAAGCTCACGTCGCGCAAGATGTGCGAGCCGCCGTAAAACTGGTTGATGTGCTTGACTTCTAAAAGTGACATGGTGGTTATCCCGTTGTGTGTGCGGGCTCAGCGGCCCAGGTACACCTCAATCACGCGCTCGTCCGCTTGCACTTGCGCCAACGTGCCTTGCGCCAAGACCGAGCCATCGCACAGCACCGTGACGATGTCGGAGATGGTGTTGATGAAGCTCATGTCGTGCTCCACCACCATCAGCGAGTGCTTGCCTTTGAGGGACAAAAACAATTCGGCAGTCCGCTCGGTTTCAAAGTCGGTCATGCCGGCCACGGGCTCGTCGAGTAGCAAGAGCTTGGGGTCTTGCATCAGCAACATGCCGATCTCCAGCCATTGCTTTTGGCCGTGGCTTAGGTTGCCCGCTTGGCGTGTCACGCTGTCTTGCAAATGGATGGTGTGCAGTACCTCGCTCAGGCGGTCGCGTTGCGTGCCGTTGAGTTGAAAGAACATCGAAGCGGTCACGCCTTTGTGGGTTTTCAGCGCGAGCTCCAAGTTTTCAAACACGCTCAGATGTTCGAAGACCGTGGGCTTTTGAAACTTGCGGCCAATGCCCAGTTGGGCAATTTCAGGCTCGTTGTGGCGCAGCAAATCAATCGTGCTGCCAAAGAACACTTGGCCCGAATCGGGTTTGGTTTTGCCGGTGATGATGTCCATCATCGTGGTCTTGCCCGCACCGTTCGGGCCGATGATGCAGCGCAATTCGCCGGGCGCAATGTCGAGCGACAAACCGTTGATGGCTTTGAAGCCGTCGAAGCTCACATGCACGTCTTCCAAATACAAAATGCGGCCGTGGGTCAGGTCCAAGCTGCCGGGCTCGTGCACGCGGCCGAAGCCCGCGCTGCGGTCGCCCGAAGTCACCTCTTGCGCGGCACGCGCTTGGTGTGTGGCCAGCCGTGTGCTGCCTTCTTCAAACAGATCGGGCGTCATGCGCGGTCCTCCGAATTGTTCTTGCCGCTGAGTTTTTGGAACAAGCCCATCACGCCATGTGGCAAGTACAGCGTCACGCCGATGAACAACGCACCAAGGACATACAGCCAAAACTCAGGCGCGGTCACGGTGAGCCAGCTCTTCATGCCGTTCACCAAGAAGGCGCCCACGATCGGGCCGATCAGCGAGGCGCGGCCACCCACAGCGGCCCACACCGCCATCTCAATCGAGTTGGCGGGGCTCATCTCGCTGGGGTTGATGATGCCCACTTGCGGTACATACAAAGCACCGGCGATGCCGCACATCACGGCCGAGATCACCCAAATGGTCAGCTTGTACGGCAGGGGGGAATAGCCCGAAAACATCACGCGGCTTTCGGCGTCGCGAATGGCTTGCAGCACGCGACCAAATTTGCTTTGCACTAACCAGCGCGCGAACAAAAAGCTGGTGAGTAGTGCCCACCCCGTCAGCACAAATAGGGTCATGCGCATGGCGGGTGTGGCGATGGGCAAATCCAAGATGCGTTTGAAATCGGTGAAGCCGTTGTTGCCCCCAAACCCGGTTTCGTTGCGGAAGAACAGCAGCATGGCAGCGAACGTCAGTGCCTGCGTGATGATCGAGAAGTACACCCCCTTGATGCGCGAGCGGAACGCAAAGTAACCAAACACCCACGCCAACACGCCCGGCACCAGCACCACCAAGAGCAGGGTGGCGATGAAGCTGTCGCTGAAGGTCCAGTGCCAGGGCAGGGTCTTCCAATCGAGGAACACCATGAAGTCGGGTAGGTAGCTCTTGTAGTTGCCGTCGGTGCCGATTTGGCGCATCAGGTACATGCCCATCACGTAGCCACCGAGTGCAAAAAACAAGCCGTGGCCCAACGACAAGATGCCGGTGTAGCCCCAGATCAAATCCATCGCCAGCGCACAGATGGCGTAGCACATGATCTTGCCGATCAAGGCGACGGCGTAGTCGCTCATGTGGAACATGTGGCCCGCAGGCACCCACAGGTTGAGCACCGGCACCACCGCGCACACGGTGACGAAGGCGGTTAATAAAAGTGTCCAACCGGTGCGCCCCATCAAGGCGGGTGGTTCGGGCAAGCGCAAAGAAGAAGTGGGGTGAGTCATGTCATGCCTCCGCGCTGCGGCCTTTCATGGCAAATAAACCTTGTGGACGTTTTTGGATGAACACGATGATGAACACCAACACCGCAATCTTGGC
>JACCDZ010860531.1_pt1 | contig 19062 bp, 19 predicted proteins | sample 7449551 | NCBI WGS metagenome assembly JACCDZ01 (sample SAMN15323452, study PRJNA562643) | freshwater metagenome | isolation source: river surface water | place: USA:Blue River Watershed | collected 2017-08-18
AAAACGGCATTCAACTGACCAGCGGCCAAACATTGGAAGCAGACATTGTTGTTTCAGCCACAGGTTTGTCCCTGAATATTTTGGGCGACATTCACATCGAAGTGGATGGCCATGTTTTCAATGCTTCACAAGCCATGGCATACCGAGGCATGTGGCTTTCTGATTTACCCAATGCCATCATGACTTTTGGCTATACCAATGCCTCTTGGACTTTAAAAGCCGATTTAACCGCCACCTATACATGCCGTTTGTTGAACTACATGCGAAAGCACGGGTATCAAAAGGCGGTTCCAGTCAGAGATCCCACAGTGCAAGAACAAGACTACCTGTCATTCACGTCGGGTTATGTGCAACGGGCCAAAAACATTTTGCCCAAACAGGGACAAAGAGCCCCCTGGCAAGTGAATCAAAATTATTTCAAAGATATCATGCTGATTAGATATGGCCGCCTGAACGATGGCGTCATGCATTTCAGCTAATTTTTTCGGGGCAGTCTGATGCTTGTTCTTTGGATTTTGTTTTTGCTTTTCATGAGCATTTTGGGCTTGGTCATATTTGCAGCTTTTTCCAACAAAAAAGCCACGCAATATTTGCCGCCTTCCGGCACCTTTGCGCAGCTTGGCGACACCCGACTCCACTACGTCGACCAAGGACAAGGGACCACCATTGTCATGATTCATGGCTTGGCCGGTAACCTTCAGAACTTTACCTATGGCTTGGCATCGCCCTTGTCAAAAAACTACCGCGTCATATGCGTCGATCGTCCAGGTTGTGGCTATTCCAAACGCGCCAGTCATGCCAACGCCAGCTTAGAAGCCCAAGCCGATACCCTGGTTGAGTTGTTGGACCATTTGAAAATTGAATCAGCCATTTTTGTGGGTCATTCTTTAGGCGGTGCCATTGCTTTGGCATTGGCACAAAGACACCCTCAGCGTGTTCAAGCGTTGGCTTTAATTGCGCCTTTGACACATTCCCCAGAAGAAGTTGCAACTGTTTTCAAACCCTTAGACATTGCCTCGCCCTTTGTCAGGCGCATCATTGGGTGGACATTGGCCATCCCTGCAACCATCTATCGTTTGAATACCAGTCTCAAATTGATCTTTGGCCCCGAAAAACCCCCCGCCGATTTCGCCATCCGGGGCGGCGGCATTTTGTCGCTCAAGCCTCAAAACTTCATCACAGCCTCAAGCGACTTAACTCAAGCCAGAGACAGCATGCCAAACATTGAAGAAGGCTATTCAAAGATGGCAACACCCATTCATGTTTTGTATGGGCGCGAAGACCGCATCTTAAGCTGCAAGTTAAATGGCGAAGACCTGGTTCAGCGCATTCCAGGCGTGCAATTGACCCTGGTCAGCGGCGGCCACATGCTGCCAGTCACGCAAGTTGAAAGAACACTTCAGTTTGTCGAGGAAGCCGCTGGAAAAGCAACTGGTTTGGCGTCTTGATGCCAGACTTTGTATTTGTGCATCACCACCTGAAATTCAGGTGATTGCTCAAAGTTTTCAAGCCAATTTTTCAAAGCGGGCCAAGGTTGATCGTTAAACCAGGCTCGGTCTGTTCTGGCAAATTGACGAACAAAAGGCGCAATGGCTGCATCCACCCAAGTCCAGGCTGGGCCCATCAAGTGTGCAAATCGGCGCAAGCGCTCTTCCAATTTGAACAAATACTGAGCGCCCAATTCTCTATGCACTGAGCCATCCATTAAATCGTAGCGATTTGGATACTTATAACGATCTAAATTGATTTTGAAATCTTGATCGCATTGTTTGACCAAATTGACAGCCTCTTCATGGCAAGCCAAATGATGGGTTTGCCAATGGGCTGGATCACCTTGGCTCAAAGCCCAATTCATGATGTCCAAACTTTCCTCTAACACTTGACCCTTCACCCATAAAACAGGCACCGTTCCTTTGGGTGAAATCGCCAACATGCTTTCAGGCTTTTGCGACAAAGCAATTTCACGAATCTCACATCGAACACCACTGGCCAGGAGTGCCAAGCGCGCACGCATGGCATAAGGGCAACGTCTGAAGGAATATAAAACAGGTGCATCCATGGGCAATAAATTGGCAATTTTTTCTTGACGCTGGGGTGTGCCAATGTGGTTGATTTGCTTGGACTTGGCAATCTCCCACTGGCGTTGACGTTCACGCGCACTGTTTTTTTGCACCTCGCTGGTCAGTGCGTGGCACCTTGGACAACTGACGCCCAATTCAAACAGCGGTGAGGCTTTGGCGTCATCAGGCAAGGGGTCTCGACAGCAGCGACACAACTCGTGAGCGCCAGGTTTTAATCCATGCCCCACGGAAACACGCTCGTCAAAAACAAAACACTCACCTTCCCATAAACTTTTCTCAGGCGGCACCAACTCTAAGTACTTCAGAATGCCACCCTGCAAGTGATAGACCTCATTGAAGCCATGCTCAAGCATCAAGGAAGTTGATTTTTCGCAACGAATGCCGCCGGTGCAAAACATGGCAACCCTGGGCTTTTTTCCATTTTTCTGTTCTAAAACCTTTGCGGTTTTGACCCATTCGGTCAGTTGTGAAAAGCTCTGAATATTGGGATCAATGGCGCCTTTGAAAGTGCCTATCTCAACTTCATAGTCGTTGCGCGTATCAACGACCACCACATCGGGTGAAGAAATCAATGCATTCCAATCCTCAGGCCGGACGTACTGGCCGACCTTTTTGGTTGGACTGATGCCCTCCACCCCCAAAGTCACGATTTCTTTTTTTAGTCGCACCTTCATGCGGTGAAAAGGCGCTTTGTGAGAAAAGGATTCTTTGTGCTCTAGATCGGCCAGTTTGGGATCTGAACGCAGGTAGGCCAATACCGCATGCACATCCTCCGGCGAACCGGCAATGGTGCTGTTGATGCCTTCTCTGGCCAACAAAATGAGGCCTTTGACCTGATGCGCCTCGCAGAACGCTAGCAATGAAGCTCTGCGATCTGCAAAGTCTGGCAGATCCACAAATTTATAAAAAGCCGCTGTCAGATAAGTGGCATGAGAGGCCGTGTTTGTCATGCTTCAAATTTGCTTTAAAAGCTGCGCTGTCTCAAACAGCGGCAAGCCCATGATCCCGGAATAGGACCCTTTAATTTCAGAGATAAATGTTGCAGCCAAACCTTGAACGCCATAAGCACCTGCTTTTCCCATAGGTTCACCGCTTGCCACATATGATTTCATTTGCGCCATTGTCATGGGTGCAAAAGTAACGTGCGAAGCTGACACACAAATTTCGCGTTTGCGTTTTGACGCCAGCGCCACGGCAGTCAATACCCGATGCCTTTTGCCAGACAACAATTTCAAAATTCTCAGCGCATCTTGGGCATCTGTAGGCTTCCCTAAAATTTGACGTCCTAGCGCAACCGTAGTGTCTGCGCAAAGTATGGGGGCTGGCGGTAAGCCTCGTTTGTTCATACGTTCTACAGCAGCCTCTAACTTAAGTTGCGTGACGCGTTTGACATAAGTCAAAGGCGCTTCGCCTGGCCGCATTTCTTCTAGCGATTCAGCGTCTTCGTCTGCGCTTGCCAAGAGCAATTCATAACGAACGCCCATCTGCTCAAGGAGTTGTCTTCTTCGAGGACTTTGGGAAGCCAAATAAACAAAATGATTCATCCGTCTTCACTCACGGTGATAAGGGTGGTTTGCATTGATCGACCAAGCACGGTACAACTGCTCAATCAGAAGCACACGTGCCATGGCATGCGGGAGGGTCAAGTCTGACAAACGAATTCTCTCGTGCGCTGCCTCTCGAAATGCAGGCTCAAGCCCATCAGGTCCGCCAATGATCAGCGCCACATCATCACCGCTCAATTGCCAGTCTTTTAAACGTTGCGCCAGCGCGGTCGTTCGCAAGTTGCTGCCGCGCTCGTCTAAAACGACAATGCGAGAACCGCGCGGAATGATTGCTTCAATGCGCTGACGCTCAGCCGCAACCAGTGTTTCATAGGTTTTTGAACCTCTCGGTTCTGTTTTGACAGCCTTGAGTTCCACTTTGAGCTCTGGTGGAAACCTTTTGGCGTAATCGTCCCAGGCTGTTTGCGCCCAATCGGGGATCCGTTGCCCCACTGCCACGATCAGCAGCCTCATGCGATTTAAGCCTTTGGTTTGGCTTTTGGTTTTGCCTGAGGTTTGGCCTTTGTAGCGGCCTGAGTCGGTGTTTTGCTAGCGGTTTTTGATGCAACCTTTGTACCCGCTTTGGCTCCAGCCGATTTAACGGCTGCTTTGGTGGCAGGCTTGGCAGCCGATTTGGTTGCAGGCTTGGCAGGCGATTTGGCTGGTGCTTGACGCGTTGACTTCACAGCCTCAGAACCCCGAGGACCCACTGGAACAGCATCGCGGCGAGTGGGCGTTCTACCAGCACTGACCGTGGCCTTTTTCTTTGCCACAGGTTTGCGCACAGGTTCTAAAGGCTTGGGCGCGCCCAACTTCAATCGAACCGGTTTGTCACCCCAAATTTCTTCTAGGTTGTAATAAGAGCGAATGGTCGGCTGCATGATGTGAGCCACGGCGCTGCCGCAATCCACAATGATCCACTCGCCATTGTCCTCACCCTCAATGCGAGGCTTTGGAAATCCAGCTTCTCTCACCTTGTCGCGAACGCTGGCTGCCAAAGCCTTGGTTTGACGATTGGAAGTCCCTGAAGCGATGATGACACGTTCAAACAGGGGTGACATTGCTTCTGTATCGAACACAACAATTTCTTGCGCTTTCACATCCTCCAAAGCGTCAACGATGGCTCGCTGGAGTTTTTGGGTGTCTTTTTTGGCAGAAGTATCAGTCATCGTGAAGGCTGGTAAAGGTGATGGCGTTCAATATACAACGCAACGGCCTTGGGGACCAGAGCGTCGATGGGTTGTCCATGGGCTACCCGCGTTCGAACTTCCGTTGCACTGTGAGGCAATGGGGGTAACTTCAAGGTTTGGGTGGGGATTTCATGGGTTTGAGCAACAGTGCCAGAAGAATCAGGCAAAGAGCGCTCAGCTACGCAAATTATAGCCCGCTGCGCAATTTCATCTATTTCGTGCCATGTGCGCAAAGCTTTGCCTTGATCTTCACCTACAAACAAGAAAAATTGAGCGCCAGAGAATTGCATCTGCAGGAGGCGCAATGTTTCAACGGTAAAGCTCGGACCTTGGCGTTGGATCTCCATGTCGTCCACCACAGTCCGTGGCAAGTTGGAAAATGCCAGTTTCGCCATTTCTAGGCGCAACCATCCTGGACTTAAATGTCTTGGTTTATGCCAGGCATCTCCCGTGGGAATCACTCTCAATTCATCCAGCTGGAACTGCGCAACGGCCGCCTCTGCCATGGCCACATGGGCAAGATGAGGCGGATCAAATGCGCCGCCCAGAATACCGATCCGTTTGGGTGTCAAACCCAATCCCTAGGCTTTAAAAACTTGGTGGCCAACTGAGCCTCCGCTGATTCCGGCGCATCGACGCGGTTGTAAGACCAGCTGACCAAGGCTGGCATCGACAACAAAATGGATTCGGTTCGGCCGCCGGATTGAAGTCCAAAATGCGTGCCTCGGTCCCAAACCAAATTGAACTCCACATAGCGACCGCGCCGGTAGAGTTGAAATTCACGTTCACGTTCCCCGTAAGGGGTGTCTTTGCGCCGCATGACTAAGGGCATATAAGCCTTCAATAAGCCATTGCCGACGTCTTGCATCATGGCAAAACCCTTTTCAAAACCCAATTCTGAAAAGTCGTCGTAGAAGATGCCGCCAACACCGCGCGCTTCATTGCGATGTTTCAAGAAGAAATATTCATCGCACCACTTCTTGAACCTTGGGTGCAAGTCCGGGCCATAAGGCGCAACCGCGTCCTTGCATGTTTGATGAAAGTGAACGGCGTCTTCTTCAAAACCATAGTAAGGGGTCAAATCCATGCCGCCACCAAACCATGAAACAGGTTCTTTGTCTTCGGGCTTGGCCACAATCATTCGGATGTTCATGTGGACAGTTGGTACATAAGGATTGCGTGGATGAAAAACCAAAGAAACGCCCATGGCTTCAAAAGGTGCGCCTGCCAATTCGGGTCGATGCTGGGTTGCTGAGGGGGGCAACTTAGGACCTGTGACATGCGAAAAACCACAACCCGCACGTTCAAAAACTGGACCGCCCTCCACTATTTGTGTGATGCCATCGCCTTGTAGCATTTCGCCCTCAGGCTTTTTCCAAGGGTCAACAACAAATGGGGTGCCATCGACCTCGAACAGCGCCTGTGTAATCTGACTTTGCAGTTTGATTAAGTACTCACGAACGATTTGGGCTTGATTCACACGCATCTTGTCTCTTCCTCAATTCATCTGCATTCAATTACTTTTGGTCTCTTTGACCGGCAAAGGTCGAATGGGGGCGGCCTGATTCAAATGAAATCCTTGAACACCCTCATACATTTTTCGAATATGGATGTAGTCAATTTCAACATCACCCGTGAGCTTCAAAAAACCCTCAAACTTCATGACCTTTTGCCCGTAGTCTAGCCTGACAACCGCCAGCGGAAGGTCTGCGCCAAGCGCCAGTTGGTAAAAACCGCTTCGCCATCCCTCCGTGTGCTTGCGTGTTCCTTCTGGCGACAAACCCAGCCACAAGAATTTGCCCGCACGTTGATGCTCTGCAAAAACCTCCACCATGGCCCCCACAACGCCTCTGGAAGAGGAGCGGTCGATGGGAACGCCACCAATCCATTTGATCCAACGACCAATCAGTGGAATTTTGAACAAAGAATCCTTGCCCCAAAAATGAACCGGCAAGCCCATGGTCCATTTGCACAACATCGCTGTGCCGAAATCCCAGTTGCTGGTGTGCGGATAAACAATGGCAACCCCTTGCAGGGTTGGTAAACCTTGAAAGTCAACACGCCAACCAATGAGTTTCAATAGCCATGCAGCCCATGCATAGCCTTTGAATTGAACGGTGTAAGGACCCGGGATCAGAACCGGTGCGGGTATGTTTTGTGGGTCAATTTGATTCACGACTTGGTTCACGATTTGATGGCCCTGAAACCAATATCCTTGCGGTATTGTTGACCCTCAAAATGAATGCCTTTAGAGATTTCGTAAGCTTTTTGTTGCGCCTGCTTCACTGATTCCGCCAAAACTGTGACACACAAAACTCGGCCGCCTGAAGTGAGGGTTTGGTTGTCTTTGCTGATGGTGCCTGCATGAAAGACCATGGCTTCAGGATCGTCTTTGGGCAGTCCCGTGATGACATCGCCTTTGCGCGGATTCATGGGATAACCTGCCGCTGCCATCACAACGCCAAGGGCTGTTCGCCGATCCCACTCTAGCTCGATCGTGTCCAACTTTTCTTGGGTGGCCGCTAGCATCACCTCGACCAAATCTGACTTCAAACGCATCATGATGGGCTGTGTCTCGGGGTCGCCCATTCGGCAATTGAATTCCAAAGTTTTGGGTTGACCCGATGTGTCAATCATCAATCCAGCATACAAAAAACCCGTGTAGGGGATGCCATCTTTTTCCATGCCTTTGATGGTGGGCATGATGACCTCTCGCATGGCACGGGCATGAACTTGCGCCGTCACCACAGGCGCAGGCGAATAGGCGCCCATGCCGCCAGTGTTCGGACCTTGGTCATTGTCGAGCAATCGTTTGTGATCTTGACTGGTGGCCAAAGCAACGACGTTTTTGCCATCACACAAAACAATAAAGCTGGCTTCCTCGCCTTGCAAAAATTCTTCAATGACCACACGCGGAACAGCAGCACCATCTGCGCCTGCATTGTGAACAACCCCCAATTGGTTGTCTAGCAACATGAAATCAATGGCCTCATGTGCTTCAGCAGACGTCATGGCGACGACCACGCCCTTGCCTGCTGCCAAGCCATCGGCTTTGACCACAATGGGAGCACCCATTTTGTCTATGTAGGCATGCGCCTGAACCGGATCTGTAAAGGTTTCGTAGATGGCTGTTGGAATGCCATGACGGTGCATGAAGGCTTTTGAGAATGCCTTTGAGCTTTCCAGTTGTGCCGCCGCTTTGGTTGGGCCAAAAATTCGCATGTTGTGCGCACGGAATTCGTCCACCACGCCAGCAGCCAATGGGGATTCAGGCCCCACCACGGTCAATTCAATCTTTTCTTGTTGGGCCCATTCGCGTAAGGCTTTCACATCGGTGATGGGGACATCTACCAAATTCGGATCACGCGCAGTTCCGCCATTGCCAGGTGCCACATAGACTTTTTGAACGCGTTCAGACTGAGACAACTTCCAGGCCAGGGCGTGCTCACGACCACCGCCGCCAATTACCAATACTTTCATCGATCAAGCCTTATTCAGAAATGGTTGCGTTGTGGAAAACGTTTTGCACATCGTCCAAATCTTCTAAGATATCCAAGAGTTTTTGCATTTTGGCTGCGTCATCGCCGACCAAATCAATGGTGTTTTCCGCACGCATGGTGACCTCGGCCATCTCAGCCTTCAGGCCAGCAGCTTCTAAGGCATTTTTGACTGCTTCAAAATCGGCAATGGACGTGAGCACCTCAATGGCGCCCTCTTCGTCCGCAATGACATCTTCAGCCCCTGCCTCCAAAGCAATTTCCATGACTTGGTCTTCAGATGTTCCAGGTGCAAAAATCATTTGCCCGCAATGTTTGAACTGGAAAGCCACCGATCCCTCAGTGCCCATGTTGCCCCCGTGCTTGCTAAACGCATGGCGCACTTCAGCCACTGTTCTGACACGATTGTCTGTCATGGTATCGACAATGATTGCGGCGCCGCCAATGCCATAGCCTTCATAGCGAATTTCTTCGTAGGTCACACCTTCCAGATTGCCCGTGGCCTTGTCAATGTTGCGTTTGACGGTATCCGCTGGCATATTGGCAGCTTTTGCTTTTTCAATGGCCAAACGCAAACGAGGATTGGCCGAAGGGTCGCCCCCGCCTGTTCGGGCTGCCACCATGATTTCTCTCACAACCCGCGTCCAGATCCGCTGACGTTTTTCGTCCTGCCTGCCTTTGCGGTGCTGAATATTTGCCCATTTACTGTGGCCAGCCATCTCAAATTCCTTGATGTTGATTTAATCTATTGGGTGAGATTTTACTTTTCTCCTTGAGGGGACCTTTTTTATGCCAAATCAACTGTTGATTGCCTGCAATAAAGCCACAGAATGTCACATTTTGCTTCGAATGGCCAACCGCCATGGCCTGATCACTGGGGCTACGGGCACCGGTAAAACGGTCAGTTTGCAAACTTTGGCCGAAAATTTTTCAAATCAGGGCGTTCCGGTTTTCATGGCAGATGTCAAAGGTGATTTGGTCGGTATCAGCCAAAAAGGTCATCTGAGTGAAAAGCTCAAAGGCATTTTGAAGGATCGCCAAATGAGCGAGCCTGCTATCCAAAGTTGTCCGACCACGCTCTGGGATGTCTTTGGCAAGCAAGGACATCCCGTCAGGGCAACGGTCTCTGACATGGGCCCCTTGTTACTGGGTCGCATGCTGAACTTGAATGACACCCAGGCTGGCGTACTCAATTTGGTATTCAAGATTGCCGATGACCAAGGCTTGTTACTGCTTGACCTCAAAGATCTCCGAGCCATGTTGCAACATGTGGGAGAAAACGCCCGCCAATTCACCACGGAATATGGCAATGTGAGCGCTGCCAGCGTGGGCGCCATTCAACGCGGTCTGCTCGAAATAGAAAGCCAAGGTGCCGACCAGTTCTTTGGCGAACCCATGCTCAACATTCAAGACTTTTTGCAAACCGATGCCAATGGCAAGGGTGTTGTCAATTTGCTGTGTGCCAGCGAACTCATGAATGCACCTCGGCTTTACGGTACTTTCTTGCTCTGGTTGCTGTCTGAATTGTTTGAGCAATTACCAGAAATCGGAGACCCCGAAAAACCCAAACTGGTGTTCTTTTTTGACGAAGCTCACTTGTTATTTAACGAGGCCCCTAAGGTTCTCATTGAGCGAATGGAATTATTGGTTCGCTTGATACGCTCTAAGGGCGTTGGCGTTTACTTTGTCACTCAAAACCCATTGGACGTGCCTGAGACGGTGTTGGGCCAATTGGGAAATCGCATTCAACACGCTTTGCGCGCTTTTACGCCACGCGATCAAAAAGCGGTCAAAGCCAGTGCGCAAACCATGCGCGCCAATCCCAAATTGGACATTGAGAAGGCCATTACCGAATTGGGCGTGGGAGAGGCTTTGGTCAGCTTTCTAGATGAGCAGGGTCGCCCAGGCATGACTGAACAAGCCTATGTCGTGATGCCAGGGAGCCAATTGGGGCCCATCACGCCAGAGCAAAGAAAAGATCTACTCAATGGCTCTTTGGTTGCAGGTGTCTACGAAAAAGTCATTGACCGCGAATCAGCTTACGAAGTTCTCAAAGGCGCCCATGCCAATGGCATTCCAGATGCAAATGCATCCGACAAAGCAGGTAACACGGCCCCTTCAAACACTGAAGGTGGCGGCAATGCCCTTTTAAGTGGGCTTGGCGACGTTTTATTTGGCCGTACCGGCCCAAGAGGTGCCAAACAAGATGGCATTGCGCAAGCCATGGTCAAATCTGCAGTGAGAACCATTGGTTCGAGTGTCGGCCGCGAAATAGTTCGGGGCGTCTTGGGTGGCATATTGGGTGGCCGAAGACGCTAACCCGCATGGCTTTCGAAGCCTTTGCAATGAGAGGGTCGAAAAAAAAAGCCGGATTCAATCCGGCTTTTTCTCAAGGCCTTAACCGGCCGTTGCCTCTTCAGGCTCGTGAGGCTCAGACTTTGAATTGCGACCTTCTTTTTTAGGCAGCGGTTGAATGTCTAGCAACACTTCGTCTTTGTCGTCCAAGTCAACACTTAAACGACCGCCATCGATCAAGCGACCAAACAGCAACTCGTCGGCCAAAGCTTTGCGAATGGTGTCTTGAATCAAACGCTGCATGGGTCGAGCACCCATGAGAGGATCGAAACCCTTTTTGGCCAAGAACTTGCGCAATTTGTCGCTGAACGTGACGTCGACCTTCTTCTCGGACAACTGTGTTTCCAATTGCAACAAGAACTTATCGACCACGCGCATGATGATTTGTTCGTCCAAAGCTTTGAAGCTGACCATGGCGTCCAAACGATTGCGGAACTCTGGCGTGAATAAGCGCTTGATGTCACCCATCTCGTCACCTGCTTGACGCGGATTGGTAAAGCCAATGGTGGCTTTGTTCATCGTCTCAGCACCCGCATTGGTTGTCATGATGATGATCACATTGCGGAAGTCGGCTTTGCGGCCATTGTTGTCTGTCAAGGTACCGTGGTCCATGACCTGCAACAGCACATTGAAGATGTCGGGATGGGCCTTTTCAATTTCATCCAGCAGCAACACGCAATGCGGTTTTTTGGTCACGGCTTCAGTTAGCAATCCACCTTGGTCAAAGCCCACATAGCCGGGTGGCGCACCAATCAGTCGACTGACCGCATGGCGCTCCATGTACTCGGACATGTCAAAGCGAATGAGTTCAATGCCCATGATGTAAGCCAACTGCTTAGCGGCTTCGGTTTTACCCACACCGGTAGGACCACTGAACAAGAAAGCACCGATGGGCTTGTCAGTTTTACCCAAACCAGAGCGCGCCATTTTGACGGCAGACGCCAACACTTCAAGTGCCTTGTCCTGGCCAAAAACCACGCTCTTCAAATCGCGCTCAATGGTCTGCAGCTTGCTGCGATCATCGTTAGAAACATTGGCGGGCGGAATGCGCGCAATCTTTGCCACGATGTCCTCAATTTCAGATTTGCCAATGGTCTTCTTGCGCTTTGAAGGCGGCAAGATGCGTTGCGCAGCACCGGCCTCGTCAATCACATCGATGGCCTTGTCAGGCAATTGACGGTCGTTGATGAACTTGGCAGACAACTCAGCAGCCGCTTGCAGCGCAGCGTTGGCGTATTTGACACTGTGGTGCTCTTCAAAACGAGATTTCAAACCCTTCAAAATGTCAACGGTCTCGGCCACAGTTGGTTCAACCACATCAACCTTTTGGAAGCGGCGTGAAAGCGCTGCATCTTTCTCAAAAATACCGCGGTACTCGGTGAAAGTTGTTGCGCCAATGCATTTCAATTGGCCACTCGACAAGGCCGGCTTGAGCAAGTTGGAAGCATCCAAGGTGCCCCCAGAAGCTGCACCCGCACCAATGAGGGTGTGAATTTCGTCAATGAACAAAACAGCATGTGGCTTGTCTTTCAAGGCTTTAAGAACACCTTTCAGACGTTGTTCAAAATCACCTCTGTATTTGGTGCCGGCCAACAGGGCGCCCATATCGAGTGAATAAACAACTGCCTCCGTCAAAATCTCAGGCACGCTGCCTTGCGTAATGCGCCAAGCCAAGCCTTCTGCAATGGCAGTTTTACCGACGCCCGCTTCACCCACCAACAGCGGATTGTTTTTGCGGCGGCGGCACAAAATTTGAATGGTGCGCTCCACTTCGTATTCACGTCCGATGAGCGGATCGATCTTGCCTTCTTTGGCCATTTGGTTCAGGTTCTGGGTGAACTGTTCCAAAGGTGAAGCCTTTTCATTGCGCTCGCCGCCACCCGTGCCCTCTTCGCTCTCTGGCGCTGGCGACGCATCGCCGCCTTTGGTGGCTTCAGGCGGATCGCTCTTGCGAATGCCATGGGCTATGAAATTAACCACATCCAAACGGGTAATGCCTTGTTGGTGCAAATAGTAAACAGCGTGCGAATCTTTTTCGCCAAAGATGGCCACGAGCACATTCGCGCCAGTCACTTCTTTCTTGCCGCTCCCCGTCGATTGAACGTGCATGATGGCACGTTGAATCACACGCTGGAAACCTAATGTCGGTTGCGTATCAACTTCTTCGGTCCCCGCCACTTGGGGCGTGTTGTCTTTGATGAATGACGAGAGCGATTGGCGCAAATCGTCTACTTGCGCGGAGCATGCACGCAGTACTTCTGCGGCACTGGGGTTGTCCAACAATGCCAACAGCAAATGTTCAACAGTAATGAATTCGTGACGCTGTTGGCGTGCCTCAACGAAGGCCATGTGCAAACTGACTTCCAATTCTTGGGCAATCATGTGATTTCCTTAAATGCCTTGCGGAGGTGAAAAATAATAGGTTGGGCAAAATTGTTGAATTTCAACTCCTTTATGCCACATTTTTGAGAGCGCTTTTGAGAGTTTCATGCAACTGGCTCACTCACACACTGTAGGGGGTGTCCAGCTTGGTTTGCGGCATCAAGAACTTGGTCCACCTTGGTCGCAGCAACGTCACGGGTGAACACACCGCAAACGCCCTTACCGTCCAAATGAATTTTCAACATGATTTGAGTCGCTGCTTCTCTGTCTTTGTTAAAAAACTCTTGAAGCACCAAGACCACAAACTCCATAGGCGTGTAGTCATCATTCAGCATGACGACTTGATACATTTGTGGCGGGCCAACCTTGGCTGGCCGTCTTTCTAAAACCACAGAATCACTGTTTCCAGGAATGCCCGTAGGTTCACCTGCCCCGCCTGGGGGTTTGGGTAAATTTGGTTTCTTTGGTTTCTCTGTAGCCATGTTTTCATTCTAGCGAGGCTTGGGGAGCTTCGGCTTCAAAGCGATAAAAAGTCCTTATGACGCATTGCAACAAATCGGCGCGGTCGGGTAAACCTTGAATTGACAAGAATGAAATGTATGCTTTAAATGACTTCAAAATAACATATCGATGGAGACCGGCATGCCCAGTGGAACAGTCAAATGGTTCAATGACGCCAAGGGATTTGGATTTATTCAACCCGATGGCGGAGGTCCTGATGCTTTTGCACACTTTTCAGCAATCGCCATGGAAGGCTTTAAAAGCCTCAAGGAAGGTGCGCGTGTTACTTTTGAATTGAGTGAGGGCCCCAAGGGGCCGATGGCCGTCAACATCCAAGCCGACAGCAGCACTGCGCCCCCGCCGGCTCAAGAAGCCTGAAGACCCAAAGAAAAAAGCTCTTAAGAAGGTTTTCTTAAGAGCTTGATTCAAATGAATGGTCGGCGTGGCGGGATTCGAACTCGCGACCCCTTGCACCCCATGCAAGTGCGCTACCAGGCTGCGCTACACGCCGACAAGCTTTAAATTATAGCCCGAGATTTCCCTCAAAATGAGAGCAAATCTCGAATATCCATTAATTCACGGCGAAGGGTTGGTAGGCTGGTGGTTGCTTGAAAACTTGAAGCCCGCTGCGCGCTTTCTAAAGCCAACTCTCTGTCTTCAACCGGGCTATCTTCATCGGACATGTCTGCTGCTGAATCCTCGTCCAATTCATGGTTGATTGATTCATCAAAAGAATTGTCATCCGCGGTTTCTTTTTTCAATCCCCTTTGAGATTGCGAGATCTCTTGCATTTTGTTGCGAGCGCCACTGATGGTGAAGCCTTGCTCGTATAACAAATCTCGAATCCTGCGGATCATGAGTACTTCGTGATGCTGATAGTACCTTCGGTTTCCGCGCCTTTTGACAGGCCTGAGCTGTGTGAATTCCTGCTCCCAATATCGAAGCACATGCGGCTTGACACCACAAAGTTCGCCCACTTCACCAATGGTGAAATAGCGCTTGGCGGGAATAGACGGGAGGGAGTTCTCCATTGAAATCACATACTTGCTAGGGGAACCTACAAGCTTACTCTAATGAGGGGGCCTGCGTAAAGACCCTTGAGCATAATTTTTTATCTTGGGTCACACCAAGAAAAATCTATCAATCGTCCGCTTTTTCGTCGCCCTGGATGACCGCTTTGAGTTTGTGACTGGCGTGAAAAGTTGCCACACGCCGAGCTTCAATGGGAATCAACTCACCTGTTCTAGGATTTCGGCCAGGTCGAGGTGCTTTTTCTCGAATTTGAAAATTTCCAAAACCAGAAATCTTGACATCTGTGCCTTGGACCAGTTGCGTGGCGATCAAATCAAAGAATGAGTCCACCATGTCTTTGGACTCTCTTTTGTTCAAGCCAATTTGCTCAAACAACATGTCTGCCAAATGGGCTTTGGTCAGGGCTGGTGTTTCAAGACTTTCAACAGAAAAATTCATAAAAACTTTCTGACAGTGTTCAGGTACGTAATCGGGCAGACAAGCTCAAAGACAAATGATCCAACACAGCCTTAACTGTGGATTCAATCTGAGCTTCTGTCAATGTTGCGTCGTCACTGTTCAAGGTCAGACGAACTGCCAAACTTTTTTCAATGCCCTGAGTTGCCTGGGGACGGAAGACATCGAATAAAACAGCACCTCTTAACAAACCCAATGTTGGCGCTTCGTGAATCGCCTTCATCAATTCTGCATGCGTCACCTTTTCTGCCACGATGACGGCAATGTCACGCTCCACCGCTTGGAAACGCGGGACAGACTGCGCAACAGGCACATCGCGCTGTAAAACTGCCTCCAAATCCAACTCAAACATGATGGGCGCATGTTGCAAGCCCCATGACTGACGCCAGCGCGGGTGCAACTCACCCAAATGACCAATGACCTGGCCATTCAGCTTGACTTGAGCGCAACGACCAGGGTGCATGGCGGGGTGTTCTGCCGCTTCAAACTCAGGCTTGGCGGGTGCCAGAAGGGCTTCAACTTCACCTTTGACATCAAAGAAATCGACGTTGCGAACTTTGCCGCCCCATGACGTTGTGCTCACCGGGCCATAAGCAATGCCAGAAACTCTCATGGGCTGATTCAAACCCTCAACCGTGCTGTCACTGTCTTTGATGGAAGCATCACGCAAAAACACACGACCCAATTCAAAGACGCGAACACGATCGGCTTTTCGATCGAGGTTGAATTTAAGCACTTGCATCAATGAGCCAAGCAAACTGGTGCGCATCACGCTCATTTGGCTAGCGATTGGATTGAGCAACTTGATCGGGTTGGCATTACCAGCCAACTCATGCTCCCAATGTGCCTCTACAAAGCTGAAATTAATGGTTTCTTGATAACCCAATGCAGCAATACTCCGACGCACAGCAAAAGGACCGCGCACATTCTCTTTGCGAATCTTTGCAGTGATGGGCGCCAATGGTGGCGTGGTCGGCAATTGGGTGTAGCCCACCATGCGAGCGACTTCTTCAATCAGGTCTTCTTCAATTTCCAAGTCGAAACGCCAACTGGGTGGATTGACCGTGATCAAACCATCTGCCTCTGTGACGTCAAAACCCAAACCACGCAATGCATCAGCACATTGCTTCTGACTGAGCGCCATGCCAATCACTTTGACAGCGCGTGCCACACGCAATGTGACAGGCTTTCGGATGGGCATGTTCAGCTTTTGGTCATCAACTGGACCCGTTTGAGTGCTTGGCGTACCGCAAATATCGATCACCAATTGGGTGATCCGTTCGATGTGTTCAACAGTACTTTCAGGATCGACGCCACGTTCAAAACGATGGCCTGCATCCGTCGAAAAATTGTAGCGACGTGAGCGGCCTGCGATGGCCTTCGGCCACCAGTATGCTGCTTCAATGTAAATGTTTTGGGTATCGTCAGACACAGCGGTGGCATCGCCACCCATGATGCCAGCCAACGATTCCACTTGTGTATCGTCTGCAATGACACCCACTTTGTCATCCACGGTGACCGTGTTGCCATTGAGCAATTTCAATGATTCGTCTGCGCGACCCCAGCGGACTTGCAAACCACCTTGAATCTTATCGAGGTCAAAAATGTGCGATGGACGGCCAAATTCAAACATCACATAGTTTGAAATATCAACCAAGGGGCTCACACTGCGTTGCCCGCATCGCGCCAAACGGTCCACCATCCAGGCGGGCGTTTGAGCCTTGGGATTGACACCCTTGACCACGCGGCCACTGAAACGACCACACAGATCTGGCGCTTCAATTTTCACAGCCAACTTGTCTTGTACTTGCGTCGCCAAGGCATTGAATGTTGGCGTCTTCAGTGGCGTACCGGTCAGCGCAGACACTTCACGGGCAATGCCATACACACTTAAACAATGCGCCAAATTGGGCGTGAGTTTCAGTGTGAACAATGTGTCGTCTAGGTTCAAATACGTGCGAATGCTTTGCCCCAAAGGCGCATCGGCAGGCAACTCCAACAAACCGCCATGGTCGTCAGCAATCTTCAACTCTTTGGCAGAGCACAACATGCCTTGACTCTCAACACCGCGCAGTTTGCCCACTTTGATCAAGAAAGGTTTGCCATCTTCACCTGGTGGTAACTCGGCACCCACCATGGCACAAGGAATACGAATACCAACGCGCGCATTGGGTGCGCCGCAGACAATGTTGAGCAATGCAGGCTGACCCACATCCACTTGGCAAACACGCAAGCGATCGGCATTGGGGTGCTGTTCTGCACTCTTAATTTCACCGATCACCACATTTGAAAATGGTGGTGCCACAGGTTGAAGCTCTTCAACCTCAAGACCGGCCATTGTGAGTGTTTCAGCCAGTTGTTCGGTGTTCAGGGGTGGGTTGCAAAACTCACGCAGCCAAGATTCAGGAAATTGCATGGTCTTTTATTTATTGAAATTGACTCAAGAAGCGAACATCGCCATCGAAGAACAAGCGCAAGTCATTCACGCCATATCTGAGCATGGTGAGGCGGTCGGGGCCCATACCAAATGCGAAGCCAATGAATTTTTCGGGATCGAGACCCATGTTTCGAACCACGTTGGGGTGAACTTGACCAGAGCCAGCTACTTCCAACCAACGACCTGCCAAGGGGCCTGCTTGAAATTGAATGTCAATTTCTGCACTGGGTTCTGTAAACGGAAAAAAGCTAGGTCTGAAGCGCAAAACCAAGTCGTCGCTTTCAAAAAACGTACGACAAAAATCGGTGAACACCACTTTCAAATCTTTGAAGCTGACGTTCTCACCAATCCACAAGCCTTCACATTGATGGAACATGGGTGAGTGTGTCGCATCGCTGTCAACGCGGTAGGTACGCCCTGGAGCAATGACGCGAATTTCGGGCATGCCCTGCCCTGCTTCCAACTGCGCTTTGAAGCGCTTGACGTGTTGGACTGCATGGCGAATTTGCATGGGACTGGTATGCGTGCGCAGCAAATGTCCGCCCTCCACATAGAAGGTGTCATGCATGGACCGTGCGGGGTGGTCTTCGGGTGTGTTCAGCGCAGTAAAGTTAAACCAGTCAGTTTCAATTTCGGGGCCTTGTGCCACTTCAAAGCCCATGGAGCCAAAAATTTGTTCAATGCGTTCTAGTGTGAGAGACACGGGGTGCAAGCCACCTTGGGTCAGGGGGCGCCCAGGCAGCGTGACATCAAAAGCTTCCGCTTTCAGTTGGATCGCCAATTCAGCATCAGCCAAGGCTTGTCGGCGCGCTGTCAGCGCAGCTTCAATGCCTTGTTTTGCCACGTTGACTGCAGCGCCAAAGGTCTTCTTCTCTTCAACGCTCAAGGCAGCCATGCCTTTCATCATTTCAGTGATTCGGCCTGACTTGCCCAAATAGATGGCTTTGGCATTTTCAAGATCGGCGGGGGTTTGCGCCTGTGCAAAACTGGCTCGTGCCGCTTCAACCAAACTGTCCAACTCGGTCATGATGGAAACTTTAAAAGGAACTTAGTTCAAAATAAAAAAAGGATTGAAGCCTTCGCAAGCCTCAACCCCCTTGATCGACTTCAATCGACTGCGTGAGTACTTAAGCTGCGGCCAACTTGGCCTTGACTTGGTTCACGATGCCAGCAAAAGCAGCCTTGTCATGCACGGCGATGTCCGCCAGCACTTTACGGTCGATTTCAATGGCAGCCTTTTTCAGGCCGTTGGCGAATTGGCTGTATGTCAGACCGCATTCGCGGGCCGCTGCGTTAATACGCGCGATCCACAACTGACGGAACACACGTTTTTTGGCACGACGGTCACGGTAGGCGTACTGACCGGCCTTCATCACCGCTTGTTTAGCGATGCGGAAGACATTACCGCGGCGACCGCGGAAACCTTTGGCCAGGGCCAATACTTTTTTGTGACGGGCTCTTGCCGTAACACCACGTTTTACGCGAGGCATATTTTCTCCTTGTTCGTCAGTGAATTACAGGCCAGCCGATGGCAGCATTTGTGCCATGTGACCCATGTTGGTCTCATGCACGCCTACTGGGCCACGG
>JACCDZ010977688.1_pt1 | contig 19060 bp, 15 predicted proteins | sample 7449551 | NCBI WGS metagenome assembly JACCDZ01 (sample SAMN15323452, study PRJNA562643) | freshwater metagenome | isolation source: river surface water | place: USA:Blue River Watershed | collected 2017-08-18
ATAAAATAAAATGTGATGCGGATATTCGTTCAATGTGTTCTGCTGGATTTGCAGAGGCGTTCTTTTGGAATAACCGATAACGCGCAAATAGACGAAATTAAAATAAGCAATTCTTATTATTAAATATCTAATAGAAATATTAACCAAATTCATCCCACGGTTAAAACACGTGGGCTTTCTTTGGAATTTAATCGTAATTTTTATTTATTTCAAAATAAAAGCCATAAATTTGCTTAAAATATTTCCGTAAAAATGGCAAAAGCAGTAAGAAAAGCAACACCCTTAAAAGAGAAGTTAAAGAGCGAAAATAACAAAGCAGGACATAAAAGGGTTAAGAACGATGCAGGGCGACCGAGAATAAACCTTTATGGTAATGAAACGCCTGAACAATTTTGGTTAAAGATAGATAATTGGCTAATGAAAGGTTGTGCAGGTACGACAATAGCACACCGTTTGGGCTGTAATGTGGACACGTTCATTAATTTTGGAGCGGTAGAAGGTCGTTGGGGAGAAAAAACAGAATTTCAAGATTTTTCAACTTATAAAGCCCATAAAATAAGCGTTGGCGATGATACATTAAGGGAGAGGCAATTTGATATAGCCTATGGAATGATTGGTAAGGTGCGAGAAATCAAGGAGGACGGCACTATTATAGAGCGTACAGAGGTTATAACTGCACCGTCTAATGCGATGCTTATATGGTTGGGTAAGAATAGACTTGAACAAAGGGATAATTCAGACTTTACAACTGGCGGTAAAGCCTTTGAGGGCGAAAAGCAGGTAGTTGTAAAGATAGTTGGGAATGTTCGTGCGGATAAATACGCTCAAGATGAAGATTAATTGAACTTGCGAGGTTTGTGTAAAATCTCGCAGTTTTTTTGTGTTTTTATGGAAACATACTTAAAATATTTCCTATTTTGGAACGACAAAACATAATATTATTGATAAAGGGCGAAACGGTTGAATGTTGGGGAAGTCTTACGGAAGTATGTAGGAATCACAAGGAATTTCGTTATTCTTCAATCAAAGCCCGAAAAATGCCATTTGAGTATAAGGGTTGGACGGTGCAAAAAGTGCCGTTTAAGCAAAGAATGAATTAAAAATATTTATGTCAGAAGCAAGAAAGGAGAATAATCAAGTTGAAAAGAGTATTGTACTGTCCGACCCACAGGCTCATGTAATGTTCACGACCAAAGAATTAAATTTGGATATGGCAGGACAGCGTGGTGGGAAATCACAAATGATTGGTATAATTACTGGCGAATATATTACTCAATATCCAAAATTAAAGGGGTTTATAGGTGCTAATACTTATTTGCAATTATCACAAAGCACGCTGATAAAGTGTTTTGAGATTTGGGCGGAAAATTACACCTTAACACAATACGACCGAAAGAACAATCCTTATGGAGATTATGTAGTGGACAAAAGACCACCAGAGCATTTTAAAACTTTTGAGCAGTTCAAGGACTATAACAATATTATTTCGTTCAAGAATGGTGGAATAATTTATTTAGGTTCTTTGGACAACTGGAAAGCACATGACGGTAAAGAATTTTGCTGGGGTCATCTTGACGAAACAAAAGATACACGAGAGGAGGCTATTAAGGGCGTTATTTTGGCTCGTTTGTCGCAGAGTGGACTATATCTAAATGAAGAAAAAAAAATAGTTTATGATGTTGAATTAAGTCGTGAAGATGCAGAAAAAAAGAAATTAAAATCTTTTAATCCTTGTTGGATTCACACAAGTCCTGCAATCGGTCAAACTCCTGAATGGCTAATTAATATGTTTGACTTGACAAGATTTGAGGAGGAGATAAGAAAGACTATTGTAAAGCCTGATGATTTTTTTTATAGGGGTTTTGGTAGAAAGTCTGTTACAATTTTCAGCACTTATCACAACCAAAAGAATTTGCCGAATGGATATATTGATGGGCGTTTATCTGTATTGAGTGAAAATGAAGCGATGAAATTGGTTTATGGTTATCCTTTTTCAAAAACAGGAAGTGAGTATTTCCCTAAATTTGAAAGGGTAAAGCATGTAAAAAAAATAGAGCCACAGCCGTTTGGATTAAAGCATGTAACATTTGACTTTAATGTAGTGCCTTATATGACTATGCTTTCGGCTCAAATTCGTTACCAAGTACGTTATATTGATGCACAGGGAGTAAAGCACGATGAACCCGACAAAGGTCGTATGCCTATTGAGGTAATGATAATCGAATTTATCAAAGAATATTGTTTAGAAACTCCTTTGAATACGACCGAGCAATGTTGTAAGCACTTCATAGAAGATAACGCAGGAAATCCCTCACTCGAAGTGTTTTATTACGGCGATGCAAGCGGTAACGCACGAATAGAGGGCTTAGGCAGTCTGACAAATTTTAAGATTGTTGAGCAACATTTAAAAATGTATCTTATTGAGGGGAGCAAGCGTGTAAGAGGCGTAAATATTGGCGTTTTAACTCGTAGGGATTTAATGAACAGAATTTTTGAGGGCAAAATACCCGAAGTTGAAATATACTTTGATGAAGAAATGGTAAATACTATAAGAGATTTTGAATATTTGAAGTTGGGAGCAGACGGAAAATTAAAAGAAAAGGCAAAAGATAAAGATACAGGAGCTTTGTATGAAAAAATTGGACATACTTCTGATGCGACTGAATATTTAGTTTGTGAAATTTTGAAACATTACATAACAATAAACTAATACTTTTAATACTTTTACAAAAACTTTTAATTATGGAACTTTCTACTGCAAAAGAATTGCTTATTGATATAATCACGAATAAGAAAAGACATGCTGATTATTCACGAACTGTTGAACTTTCAGAAAAATATAAAATACTTCTAACAGGAGATGGTATTGAAAAACTTTTGATACAATTTGTACAGCGTGAGGAAATGTTAATGTTTGAGCAAAGAGTTAGGCTCACAAAGAGCATAACACCAGCAGTTGGCAAAATGTTACAAAAGCCTTTTTTCAAGGTTGTACGGAATAAAAAAATATTCAAGGAGATTGGCATTCAAGAAGAAAAAAAGAAAGATGCAGTTAAAACAATGATTGACGGCTTTTTTGGTAATAGTCGTAAGAAAAATAAAGGTCTTGACGGCTTTTTGCAAACAAGATTAGTTGATTATACTTTCACAGACCCAAATGCTTGGGTTGTTGCTGAATGGAAGCAAGTAGAGGCAACCAAAGTGCCAAGCCCTAAACCCTTTGTTGTTTCAGCAGCAGAAGCAATTAACTTTTCCATTGAGAATAACGAGGCTAAATGGCTTTGCGTTATGACCGATATAAAATACAGTAAGCTAACCGACCGTAAGAAAGAATTTGACGGCAAAAAATACACTCTTTACGATACTGATTATACATTGGTTTTGGAGCAAGTAGATAAAGACGAGCCAATGAATGATGGCGAGGAAAAAATAAAGATTGGCAAGGACTTTTTCAGGTTTACATATTTTGAGCCAAAGACTGGATTTTTGTGTGCCTTTAGAATAGGCTATGAACGAGATTTGTTTACCAATGGTAGAACATTCGTAAGTCCTATGCACCCAGCATTACCATATTTTGAAAAAATGGTTGAGAGAACATCGGAGTTAGACCTGACAATGAAGTTACATACTTTCCCACAGAAATTGCAATATGTTCAAAAATGTGAGGGCGTGAGCAAAGAGAGAAAATGTTATGGTGGTAAGGTTTCAGACGGCTCAACTTGTGGAGCGTGTCAAGGTAGAGGTTACAAGGTGCATACAACAGCACAAGACGCAATATTTATGCCTATGCCTGACAACAAGGAGGAAATGATACCACTTGCGAATATCATTGCCTATGTAGCACCACCTATTGACATTATAAATGTACAAAGGGAATACTTGCGTGAACTAAAATCAGATGCAATACAAGCCGTTTATAATTCAGATGTGTTTGTTCAAAATTCGATAGCCAAAACAGCCACCGAAAAGCAATTGGATTATGAAAGTATCTATGATACGCTAACACCATTCGCCAACAAGTATTCAGAATTATGGATAGACATAGTTAGTGTGTTTTCGGCATTAGTAAACCTAAAAGTTGAGGTTATTGATATAAAACATAGTTTTCCCTCCGACCTAAAATTAAAGACTGTATCAACTTTAATGGTGGAATTGCAGTTGGCAAATGAAAGCAATGCACCAAGTTTTTTGCGTGATGATATAAGTCAGGACATTGCAGAGGCTTTATATGCAGATGATGATTTGGGTCTGCTGAAACACAATGTTAAGCGTTCATTTTTCCCTTTTAGTGGTAAAACACAAGATGAAATATCCTTAGCAACTGCAAGTGAGTATGTTTCTCGTTTTGATAAAGTGCTATATTACAATTTTGAAAAAATCTTTGCTGAAATAGAAAAAGATGATAATACTTTTTGGCTTAAAAAATACACTGAACAGTGGGAACTTGTAGGCGAAAAAGTAAACTCTATTATTGAGGACTTAGATGAAAAAAACGCAGATAGATTTACGATAGACGACCTTACAGGAGCGAATAAAACCAAAGAGGCTAACCAGTCGGAAGGCACTAATTCAAACAATGGTGGAGGGAATGACCCAAATAACGAATAATGGCAAAAACTGTACAAGGGTTTGCAAATGAGCGAACCCGATTGATTGACGATTTAATAAATGGACTTGAAGCGACCGTAAGTAAAGCACAAAAGCAACTTTACAGGCGATTGCTAAACAAGTTGATTGACAAGTTAGATGTAAAGGACGGAAGAATACAAAACACCAACCGAAATAAAGGCTTATTGAGTAGCATTGATGCGGTTTTTGCGGAATTTAGCCGTATAGAGGGTTTGGCAATCGTTAATGAAGTGGTTGTGGCTATTGACAAAGTAATTACATTCAACAAATCTTATTTTTCAGAACTTGACGAGGTTGGTATAAAAGATTTAGACTTAGCAGTAAGACGGCAAATGAATGAATGGTTAGGTATAGAAAAAGGAACTTTAAAACCTAACGGCTATCTTGATAAACTGGTTAAAGACAGCACAATAAGAAAAGAGGTAAAAGATTTGGTTATTAAAGATGTCGTTTCTCAAAATGGTTTGGCAAAAATGCAAAAAAGTTTATCGGTAATGATAGAGGGAAACGCAGAACAGTTGGGAAGTTTGGCGAAGTATTACAGAAATTTTGTTTATGATACAATTAGTGCAACCGATAGGATTGTTGGAATGGAATATGCGAACTCAAAGGGGTATGAATTTGCTATTTACGAGGGTGGAATAATCAAAACAAGTCGTAAGTTTTGCAAAGACAGAAATGGCAAGGTTTTTCACAAAACAGAGATTGAAAAGTTTGACCCTCCAACGGCGAAACAGGCTAATTACAACCCATTCATTGATTTGGGTGGCTATGGTTGCAGACATCATTTAAACTGGATTTCGACAAAACTTGCTTTGCGTTATAGACCAGAGGCAAAAGATTTTTTGAATGTAAATAAATAAATTTGTTATTTTGCTAAACAATTTTAATAATTCATAAATAATTTTCAAATGGAAAATGTAATAGTCAAACTTATTTCTTCTGAAAACAAAGTAAAAATAGAAATAGGGAACAAATCAATTGGAGGACATCAGAAAGGGTCGCTATCTTATAGAACATCAGGAGATAGCGTTACTATTATGAATCTGTACAATACGGCAGTACAATATACTCATTATGCAATGTTTGTTTGCGACGGTGTAAGCATTTCCAGTATGAATGAACTTATAGCGTGGATGGACAGTAATTTTTTTCGTGATGCCTCTGCTGGCGGTTCAGGCGGTGGAGGCTTAGACGAACTTGCATGTGATATTACAGTTGTGAAGAATAACGCTTTTCTGCTAACTGCTGTATTCGACAATGGTACAGGCACAACAAATAGAAAGCACGGTATTATTGTTGGAAGTTTTGCAAATACTACTGTTGGTAAAAATTTTGGAATGGCTAACATATTAACTATTATTATTGACGCAGGAAGTTTGCCAGCCATAGACCCATTAACGGAAAAATATTATGCCTCTATTATGGTTAAGTTTACCAATGTAGCCAGTGGGCTTGATACGAAAACAAGATTAATAGAGAGAATAGATATGAATAATCTAACAATAGATTGCATAATGGTTAATACTTCTACGATTGATTTAACACTAATAGGTAATTTCATTATCTCCTATGATATAAATATTTTCAAAGGGGCAAAAATTTAAAACAATATTTTTTTATTATAAAAATTCAAACGATGACACAAAAAAAGTCTGAAAAAAAAGCACTTGAAACAGTAGAAAACATAGTGCCGGCAGTTGAGCAGGAGAATACAATGCAAGACAAAAAAAATCCACAAATTGAACCTAAAGAAGTAATAAGCACTCGTAGAAGTGATTTGATTTATGCAGTTCGTGGAAGCCAAAAAAGTCGTTTTTCCCAAAAAGAATGGGACATGTTGGGTAAAGATAAAGCAGGCTGGGAAGTCGATGTTGAAGTGCCAAAAGAGGTACAGGAGTTAAAGAGTAAGGAGTAATTTGATAAGTAGATAAATAATATTTTTTCATTATAAAAATTCAAACGATGTTAAGAGTAAGAAATACAAAAACAGGTGTAGAATCAATCATCACAGATGAGCAATACGAAAAGACAGAAAAGTCGCCGAATACAAGAGGAATGTTTACTATCTTAGGAAAAGCGACGATTGAGCCTCCAAAAGAGGTTAAAGTGCTGGCACAAAAGAAAGCAACGCAAAAAGTGGCGGGCAAAGTGGAAAAACCCGAAAAGGTAGAGAAGTCTGAAAAGATTGAAAAAGCGGAAAAAGAGGAAAAAGAGGTTAATCCCGAAATTTCTGAAAAAAATAATTTTAGTGGATTTCAATAAAAGCTAAAAAATAATCAATAAAACACACTTTTTTTTTAACAAACGAATGTAAATTTGCAAGAACATTATGGACTACAAAGAAATTCTAAGGGGCGTTTTAGCCAACGCATACAAAATGGCTGACGGGGAAGTATCTGAACTTCTTGAAAAAACAGATGTTGCGGAAATCACTAACACAATTCTTGAAAAAGACAAAAGCCGTATTTCTGATTTGGGTAAGACTAAATTTCAAGACGGCTACAAAAAAGCCAAAGGCGAAGCCTTGACTGATTTTGAAAAATCTTTAAGGGAAAAGTATAAAGTTAGTGATGAAACTTTGCAAGGCGAAAGTCTTATTGAAACCATAGTTACCAACAATGTAACAGAAGCGACCAAAGGCAATGACGGTAAAAAAGGAACAATTACAGAGGATGAAATCAAAAAGCACCCATTGTATTTGAAACTTGAATCCGACAAATCCAAAGCGATTGCTGATAATACAAAGGAATGGGAGGCTAAATTGACAGAAGCACAATCAGGTTTTCAAAAGGCAAACATTTTTTCTACCGTCAAAGACAAAGCCCTAAGTATGTTAAGCGGAGATAATTATGTTTTACCCGAAGATGCTGAAATTGCAGAAAATCAAAAAAGTTGGTTTCTAAAGGATTTGACTGGCTTTGAATATGAGCGTACCGATGACGGCAACACTTATCCAATCAAAGACGGAAAAAGAATTGAAGATGCACACGGTCATGCAGTTACTTTAGATGAATTTCTAAAGGGCAAACTTGCTAAATCGTTTCCTATCAAAATAAACAACGGTGGTGCTAATGCAGGAAATAACAATAATGCAGGTGCTAACGGTGGAAGTTCAGGTAGTGGGGCGATTGGGAAGCCGAAAAATATAGATGAATTAAGCAAAATTGTAAACGATACATCTATTCCGTTGGCAGATAGACAAAAAGCAATGGCAGAGTTTGAAGCAACAAATAAATAATTTTTGTTTAACTTTTTCAAACCATTTTTAAATAACAATGCAAGGAGATTTTTCAGCAAGCCAGTTGCTTGCTATCAAACTTAAAGCGGAGGAAATGTGGAGTGATGCCCAATCAGGAGCAGACTTTCAACCTTACGCTGATGCGGCGGTTATCGTTTCGCAAAATCAAACAGCAAGATTTCAACAGCTTGAAAACCCAAACAAGGATAACAAAGTTATCGTGAACTGGGTAAAGGCTTGTGAAGTTGAAGTTGAGGACTGTGAAACTAATTGTACGCTTGATGAACCCGAAGTAGAAACAGCAGGGAAGGAGTACGAATACGACATTTGTAAAAAAGTAGGTTTTTCCATTGATGCAGAAAAATTGCGTTCAAATACTTACAATTTTGATGAAGTTGTTGCACCGTCTTTGGCTATGGCAATCAAAAAACTTGACGAATTTTGGGCTCAACAAATTTTAGTTAAGATGAAAGCGTTTGCAGGAGTAAATCTTGCACCACAACCGTTCAATTTTGATTCGCCAAAAAATGCGACTATTGTTCCTGCTTCCCTTTATGGTACAGTAGGTTCATATACTGGATTTCAATTGCCTACAATTTTGACAAAACAAATGATACAAAACAAAATCAACAGTCCTTATTTCATAGATAACGGCAGATTGTGGTTAGAGTTTCAGAACTCTTTGTTGAAAGCAGGAGCAACTGACGGTGCGAGCATTGCAGGGTTAAATCGTGCAAGAGGCTTGAATGTAAATTTTGACCTTTTCAATTTTGGAGCGGCTGGAATTACAGATGTAACCACTTTTGCAGTTGGTCGCAACGCTATTGCGTTCAAAACACACAATAGACATACGGCTACACCTGAATTAGTAGGAGGTCAAGTACAGCAGACACGCTATACAGTGCCGTCAATCGCAATTCCAAATGTATTTTATGATGTGTATTACACCCTTTCATGTAAAACAGTTGGCGGTAAGGCTCACATCATGCATACTTGGAGATTAGAAACTAACGGTGGAATTTGGTTAAACCCAGAGGGTTGTCCAGTTACCGTAGGAGCAACACCAAGTTTGCCAGCAGGTACATATACGCCAACAGGAATTTTGGCTTATGTATCAGATGATGAGGTAACACCTTAACATCGGCACTAATTTTAAAAAAATGCAGGACTTTAATTGTCTTGCATTTTTTTTATTTCTATTTTTGATAAAAATTTGAAATTATGTTTGAATGTCTTAATGATATAGTGGGTATTTTGGATGCCGATTGCGAATGCTTCACAGGGGAATTAGCACCTGACTTAAAGGCTGAATTGTTGAAGCCGTCAAAAAGTGGACTATATACCGACAATTTGGAGGGCGGTGTACACTTCAAAATGCTAAAGCAAACAGACCCTTGTAATGAAGCAGGAAGAATAATGTTAGATGCTCGAAACGAAGCAATAAAACGAACTACTGATGATTTAATTGTAATGCTTAACCAGCGATACGCAAAAAACAAAAATGTATTTATTGGACACATTGGTCAGTTACAGTATTCAAAGCCATTATTAAGTATAAATAACAGAATGGTTGGAATGCGTTTGAGGTCAAAGGAACTTTCAGACGGCATTTTGACAATTAAGAAAATATCAATGTCGTGCAGTTCAGATGCTCCCATTGATATACACATATATAAGGCTAAGTTTGGAAGCAATTATCCTACACACCACAAGACATTTACTGTAAATGGTATAGGTGGGTCAGGAGGTACAGTAACGCTAACATTACCAACACCAGAAAAACTACCTTTGCAAGAAGAAAGACAGGCTTTAGAGTATTATATTGTGTATGATAAGACAATGATTAATTTTTCTTTTGACAATAAGGTTTCTTGTAGTTGTGGTTCTATTGAAAAAGCATTGAAGTCCTTTTTAGACACAGACGGGGTTCAGGTTCAGAATATTACAGATGTAACTAATCGCACAATAAACGGCTATTCACACGGAATTTCATTAGAAGTTGATTTGCGTTGTGATAATCAGACATTCGTTTGTAGGGAGTATGACGAGAATGATGCAGTTGCTGTTGTTATGGCTTATGCAGTACTCTACAAGGCAGGAGAATTAATTATTGAGGGAATGCTTAAAAGCCCTGAAATAAACAGGTTTACAATGATGAATCGTGAGTATCTTTGGGGCAAAAGAAATCATTTTAGAAAGGAATATGAAAGCCGTATTGCTTATTTAGGGTCGGAGGGAATTATCAATCTCAATAGTACTAACTGCTTTATTTGTAAGCAAAATGATTTATTTTTTGGAGGAATTTTAGCGTAATGAAAGTACAACTATCAGAACTCAAAAAGCGTATTGCAGAAGCAAAAAAACAAATTCTGGCAAATATGCCGAGAATAGTTGAGGAGTATGCACATACAGCACGAGTGATTTCGGAGAGAAACATAATTGAAAAAGGTTTTGGCGAAGATTACAGCACGAATGAAGTACCTGCATTTTTCTTTTTAGGGAAAGAGTTGAATGCAACGGGTAAAAGTTTTGTAAAGAAAAAAATAAAGGAGAAAGAGGGGTTAAACTGGTCTGCATTTAAGGAGGCACAGGGATTGCCAACAGACCATGTTACATTGAGTTATACTAACGAAATGTGGAGAGGAGTAGGCGTTTTAAAGGTAGAGGTTAATGGTAATACTTTCATTGCGATTTTGGGTCATAACAACAAAGCAGGAAAGGATAAAATGGGGTGGAATAGGGAGCGTTATGGGGATTTCATTATGAAGTCGCTATCAAAGGAAGATAGAAAATTTTTAATTGAACTTGCCAACGATGAAGTAATGGCAATAATAAAAAGGATTTTATGAATAAGGAGCTTGCAAATCATTTATTAAATAAACTTATAGCCGCACCATTTATTGATGTAGGTGCAGGAATTGTACAGGCTGTTGAGTATTCAGACACGCAATATTCAGACAAAAATGAGGGGCGTGTATTCGTTAAGCGTATGCCAGTAGCGGAAATGGCAGTAATCAAAGGCGATACAGGTTGCACACTTTATAATGTCGAAAAGGATTTAGTTCCAAATTCAAGTAAAAGAGGAATTTTTTATTTTGAGGATGCTGGGGTTCAGCCTTTGGGATTCAAGGGTTCAAAAATGATGTATAGAAGTCGTCTTTTATTAGTTTGTTGGATTAATAGGCAACTTGCTTTTGGCGAAAAATATGCTTTGGTTTCAGGTCGTTGCATTCAGTGGTTCATCAATCAACTTGTTGGAAAAAATCCTTACAACAGCGACATTTTTTTAGGTTTGACAATAAAGGCAAATCGTATTTTAGAGCAGAACAAAGCGATTTTCTCAAAATACACCTATGACGAAAAAGTTTTACAATATTTGCGACCACCTTTTGAATATTTTGCTATTGAATTTGTTTGTGAATATGGCGTTTCTGACTGCTTACCAACCATAGAAGATAGTACCTTTGTTGAAGATTGTACACCAAAATAATATAAACACTATGCTTAATTTACCTCATATTTCCTTTGCCATTTCGATTATTTCAATAGTCTATATGTGCATTATTTCTTATAACAAGCCATTCAAGTATTGGTTTGATTTCGGGTATAAATACTTTGGGAAAACTTGGATTTATTACCCTATTTGGTATTGTCAAATGTGCTTTTCGGGTCAATCGGCTTTGTGGTGCTATTTATATTTGACGATTTATAAAAAGTATTTTGCTTATAACATATTCGAGCATATATACTTTATTTCAGGAACTATATTTTTAACTTTAATTATTTCAAAAATTTACAACAGACTTGACAGACTATGAGCGAATTAAAAAGGCTTGATTTATCAAAGCCATCATTTACTGCGAACGGCAAAGAGTACTTTATAGAAAATTCCTTTTCTATTGAGCGTTATTGTGAGTATCAGGCACTCGAAAAAGAATTAGGCTTTGGTTTAACATTCAAAGGACTTTACGACAATCTTACAAAGATTTACGACCTTTTGAATAAGGTTAAATTTGTTGAAGCCTCCGTATTACTAAATGACACAATTAGTGGTATTGCAAAAATTGAGGAAAGAGAACCAACGATGTTAAAATTGTGTGCGTTGTTTATAAACACAAAAGATGAAAACCGTGCGACAATAACACAAGACTTAATTATGGAAAAGTTGAATGATTGGAAGATTGAGGGTATTGATGTTCGTGATTTTTTCACGCTGGCTCTCAATACTATGGATGGCTTCATCGAAGCCTACAAAAAACTTACCCTGAACATTTCGGAGATAGGGGGTTAAAAAAGCCGAAAGGCGAAAAGCAAAGTATTGAGAGCGAACACAAATCTATAAACCAAGAAGCACGGGAAATTCGCAACCAATGGAGACAAATTTGGTACGCTATGGCAGACGGCGATACAACACAATACCAGTACATAAAAAGCCTCGATGTTCAGGAATATTGGGCTATTTATTTAGAATGGAAAAAGCGTATAGACATTAAATTACAGTATTTAAAAAAATAAAAATATAGTAAAATGGCAGAAGAATATATAGTACCGCTCGGGATTGATGCCGACAGTATTTTACAGGGGTTTCGTGAAGTTGAACAAGGAATAGACCGATTGGAAACCAAAGCCAACGAAAGTGGGAAGGCAATGACAACAGCATTTTCAAAAGGAGCAAAGTCAGCAAATGAAATGGACGATGCCGTAGAGAAGATTGCACCAAGCATTGAGCGTGTAAACTCCGTAACAAAAGATGTTAGGCAGTCAATGAATACGGTTGCGAATGCAACGGAAAACGCTGTTGATGACAAAAAAGTTAATCGTTTTCGTTCAGCTTGGGAGCGGTTAAAAACTATTATTACAGGAAACACTACTGAAACAAAGAGGATGAACAATGAAAGCGAAAAAATGAATAAAACGCTTGGGAGTGTTAATGATAGAATAAAACAAATCAAGCAGATTTTACCAACGCTAAAATTCGGCAACAAGGAGGACTTAGAGCATTACAAAAAACTGAATAAAGAGTTAGAGGAACTTGAGCGTGAGCAAAAAAAGATTAACTTTTTAGGTAGAGATAATAATAAGAATATAGACGGTGCGAGTAAAGGAGTTGGAGGATTGGGTGCTATTGCAAAAAATGTAGTTCCCATAATTGCTGCCGTTTTTACTGTTGATAAGATTGTGCAATTTGGCAAAGCCGTGATAGAAACGACGGCAAAATTTCAGAAACTGGAAGCGATGTTAAAAGTTGCATTAGGGTCTGAAAGTTCTGCTAAAAAAGCAATTATTGAAATACAGGAGTTTGCAAGCAATACACCTTTTCAGGTGGACGAAGTAACCGAAAGTTATGTTAAGTTGGCAAATCGTGGATTAACGCCAACAATAGAGGAGCTAACAAAAATGGGCGACTTGGCGAGTAGTCAAGGGAAGTCTTTAGACCAACTTACAGAAGCAATCTTAGATGCTGTAACTGGAGAATATGAGAGAATGAAAGAGTTTGGTATTCGTGCAAGCAAAGACGGCGACAAAGTTACTTTGGCATTCAAGGGCATTACAAAGGAGGTGGAAAATTCTCAAGATGCTATTAAGAACGCAATATTAGAATTTGGAGCAATGAAAGGGGTTGCAGGAGGTATGGAGGAGCAAAGCAAGACAATAGGTGGTGCAATATCCAACATGCAAGATGCTTGGGATTCTTTTTTGAATGCAGTAGGTGGTGGCATTGCACCAATGGTTACAACATTTTTAAAGGGTATTACAAAAATGATTGAGGGGTTGCAGGACTTAATAGGCAAGAAAGAAGATGCAGTTGATATTAGTGTGGAAACTGTAAAAAAGGCAAGAGATGAGGCTTCGAGTGGGCAGGCTCTTTTGGACAGATATATAGCATTAAAAAACAAGGGTGTAAAAGCTACATCAGACGAAAAGCAGGAAATGGCTTCTATTACTTACCAATTAATTGACATGTATGGTATGGAGATTGTCAAGATTAATGAGGTTACTGGTGCGTATGAAATTCAAATTGAAGTCCTAAAGGAGGCTATAAGGCAAAAAATGTTATTGGCTAATCAGGAAGTATCTACAATGCTTCTGAAAAAAGCCAAAATACAAGATGACTTAGAGGCAAAAGAAAGGGAACAGCAGGCGAGGGATTGGACATATAAGAATATGATACAAGATGATGAATTAGTAAAAATGGCGGACAACGCATATAAGCCAGTAGTAAGTTCAAGGTCAGACAAGTTAAATTATGATTATCTTTCAAAGAGTGATAAAAAACGAGTTGATGAATTGGTAAAAGCAAGACAATTATCAACGCAGGCAGACAATGAGATAAAAGAATTGAAAAATGATTTATCGAAAGTAAATAAAGGATTAGAGGAAGTTGGGGCAGAGAATATAGACCTAAGAAAAGTACAGGCTGATGAGGCAAAAAGACTGAAAGAGTTAAATGAAAAGAAAAACAAACCAACTGGTTCAGGAAGTCCAAGACGAAGTTCAGGGTCTGGTAGAAGTCTTGAAGATATAAAAAAGGAGCAAGAGGAGCAATTGAGGAAGTACCAAAGGGCGTTAGAAGATGCAGTAATTGAAGCAATGGAGGATGGGTATGAAAAAGAAAAAAAATTGATAGAAACCCAATTCATTCGAGAGAAAGAAGATTTAGAGAAAGAGAAGTCATTGAGCAAAGAGAATGCGGAAGAAAAAATAAAACTTATTGAGCAACTTGAAAAAAACAAAAACGCCAAAATAGCTGAATTGCAAAAAAAGGAAAACGAGGAGAGGTTGGCTTTGATAATAGAGGGTCAAAAGCAAATGAACTCTTTGCGTAAGGAGGGGATAGAAAAAACGCTGGGGGCTATTGACATAGAATTTAAGGAGCAGGAGAAAGCAATAAAGGAGAAATATAAGGATATGTTTTTCTTGCAGACCTATTTGTTGGGTATGTTACAAAAGCAAAGGGACGAAAAAATAAAGAATGCGAAGTATGACAATGAAGTAAAGAAGTTAGAGGATAATGCAAGACTTCAAACTGCTTTGGCACAAGCGTATGGAGATAAATTAATTGACATTTGGACTTCATTAAATTTAGGGGAGGAAAAGCTGGCAAATGGTAACAAAATGAAGTTGGAGCAAATTCACAAATCAAAGGCACTTACTATAATTGCTATTGACATTAAATTGGCTCAAGAGTTAGCGGAACTTGCGGAAAAGCAATATGGTGCAGACAGTTATGAAGCGAAACTTGCCAAAGCAAGAGTGGCTCAACTAAAAATAGAATTTGAGGAGGAGATAAAGAGAATGGCTGGCACAATTAGTTTAGACGGTCTATTTTCAGCAATTAAAGATATAGGCAACGGCGACCTTGCAGGAAGTTTAGGAAAAGCATTTACTTTCAAATTAAGCCCTGATGATAAAAGTATTGCAGAGAGTTTAGGTCTTGATGAGGAGCAACAACAGGCTATCATTGGAAGTTTTACAGCTGTCTATGATGCTATAAAAGATGCTTATATGCAGTTCATTGAGGAACAAATACAAGCCAAAGACGAGCAAATATCAATACTTGACGACCAAATTTCAAAAGCGGAGGAGGCGTATAACCATGAACTTGAATTGCAGAAACAAGGATTTCATAATAATGTAGATGCGAAAAGAAAGGAACTTGAAGACCTTAAAAAAATGCGTGAGCAAGAGCAAAAAGAGAAAGAGGCATTACAGGAGAAACAGAAACGAATGGCACAAGTTGAGATTGCGTTACAGACAGTAATTGCAACGGCTCAATTAATAGCGGCTGCGGCTAAAGTTTTTTCAGCACATTCAGGAATACCGTTTGTTGGTGTTGCTTTGGGGGCGGCGGCAGCTGCTTCATTAATTTCGGGTTTTGTTGCTATGAAAGCATTGGCAAGTGGAGCTACAAAGTTTGAAAAAGGAGGTAAAATCGGCGGTGAATCACATAGTAGAGGCGGTACAAAATATTATTCAGACAACCCAAATGCAGGGGTTTTAGAGTTGGAAAAAGACGAGTATGTAACAAATAAAAAATCAACTGCGAAACATTTTGGTTTACTTGAAGCAATTAATAATGATAAACTTGAGAACTTTGTAATTAACGATGCGGAATTTAAAAAAATGCTTAATGGGTTGGGCGTTACACTTATGGACGACAAGGAGGAGGCTATACAGCAGAATTATGAATTAGGGACTAAAGTGGTACAGGTTATTTATGGAAATAGTAATGGTCTAACTAATCAGGTGTTAAATAACATTGAGCGAAATACGAAAGTACTTGCAGATGCGGAGGAGAATAAGGAAATAACGACCTTTGAGAATGGTTATAAAATAGTCAAAAAAGGAAACACAACAAGAAAGATTAAACTAAAGCCTTAAGATGTATAAAGTAAGAATTACAACGCCACTTGGTGTAAGAACATACGGAGAGGAAATACTGACAGACTTAAAGCAGACTGGCGATAAGGATAATAGTTATTTATTAGACTTTAGAGAGAAAGCGGAGGGAACGCTAACCTTTACAGGTGCAGACTACCAAATGTTTAAAATGATAGACGGAAGTGATGCACGGTTAGAGGAAATGTATATCAAAATTTGGGAGGAATGTGGAGATGAGGAAAAATTGATTTTGTCGGGTCGCTTGTCATTTTTAGAGGCTTCCTATAATGATGATAGATGTAAGATGTCGGTAAAATGCACTATTGACGATAGGTATGTGAAATTTGAGCAGGAAAAGACAACAGAGTACAATCTACTTGATAATAATATTGTTAGTGTTGGAATTGGATTGGATAGGCTTTCAGCGTTAGATTTACCGACAGGAGTTATAATAAGAAATGGAGTAAGATTAACGGAGGCAATAGATATTTTGTACAAAAAAATCTACCCATTAAATTCTTTAAGAAGTAAATTTTTGAATATTGGTTATGGTGGAATTGGGTCGTCTGCCTTATATGGTCGTCTTTTGCTTTTTCAAAAATCAGATGTTGTTCGTAGAAATGTAGGAGGTTATAACGCTACAATAATGAAATGGACTTTGGGAGAGCTGATAGAAAACACCTGTAAGCAGTTAAACTTATATTGGGCTATTGATGTAAATGGAGATTTGAAGATTGACAGATACGACCAATTCACAGATGTAATTGATATAGCAGATTGGACGATAGGGAAAAAAGCTGATGAAATTGCAGGTCTTAATCGCTGGCGTTATAAGTCAGAAAAAGTTTATCGTCGTGAAAAGTTCATTAATGAGGAAAGCAGAAATAAGGACTTTAAAGATTTGTCCATTGAATATAATAATGCCTTAACCGACACACTTGAAAAAGATGCAGAAAACAAAATAAATGTATCATGGATTACAGATTTAGAGCCACTTTTTGAACTTGACCCATACGATTATAGTTTAGATTATGACGGTACGGTTTTGGTTGCTACAAAGCCAAATTCAGGCCTGATAAAGACCGATACACCAATAATTGATGCAACGCCAAAATGGAATAATGTGCTATCTTGGGCGTACCTGCTACCCGACAGACATGTTGAGTATGGTCGCTTGTTCAGAAATGGAGTTATTAACGGAGTTGATTACATATTCCCTAATACTCTTAAAACCAAAATACAAAACGACCTAAAAGGCACGGTTTGTTGTGAAGATAATTTCAATGTAAGAAAATTGGTTAAAACAGGATTAGGTATTGGAGAAATAGACAAATACTCTTTTGACTTTGCAAAAAAAGTAGTACAAATAGACCTTGCTTTCGAGAGTTATGGTGGATTGCATATTGTTGTACCCAAAGCAGTTGGAGATACCTACTTATCAACAATGGGGTTGGCTGTAAATACTGAATTAGACGGACGACCAAAATTAACTGCAAATGACCTTTATTTTACAGGAGTAATGCCTGAAAATAAGAAAACAGAAAAAGGGGGTTTTGTTGAAATATTCGCAGACGGGAATTTTATTTACACGCCACCGAGTGCGACATTTTACGGTGTTGATACCTTTGACTATACAATAACTGATGATAACGGATATTCAGATGTAGGCTTTGCAAAGGTCGTTTCAAGGTGGGCAAATGTTTATGTTAAAGACATAGGAACTGGTTATGGAGAGGATTTTTATTATGACCCAGAAACCGATATGGATGTGTGTGTAAGAGGATTTGAAACATCTTGGATTGTTTGGTATAAAGATTCAGCAGGTACACAGCCGTTAGATGTAACAGACTATGGCTTTCCAGTTCGAGTGAAAATTGGACCTACAGGTTTGTTTGATGATATAGCCCCAACAGGTTATGAGCAAAATTTAGGGTGGAGGTATTTTGGGTGTGGAGGTATGGACACAGTAGGTGGAGGTATGTACGGCGTATTTATGGCTTTGTTTCCGTCTTTGTATGGAGATTATACGATTATACCTTAATTTGTAAATATAAAATGAAATTTCAATGATAAATTTTGAGCAAAAACTTCCTTTTCGCATGCATACAGGCACGATGTCTGAATCAAGTGCAACAGTTTTAAATAAGCAATTTTTTAGGCGTTGGTATGGTGTAAATTCTGCACCTTTTAAGCTGTTCACAAAGCCTGATAGATTTTTACCATTTCAAATATTTATTCCAGTTGATATAGAGGGTGGAGCATCGCCAACAGACTTAGACATTACCAATTTTGCTGTTTATGATTGTAATGGAAATGTTGCTTGGGAATTTGATTACAGTTTTGAAATGCCGTTTGAGTATCATCAGGTTTTTGGTGTAGGAGTTTGGTGGGTTTACAAGGGAGAGCCGATAGAAGGAATGGAATTGACTGGTGGGTATTATTATTTTGAACTAATAACTGGAACAGACAGAAAAATTATTAGTGAAATGTTTTATGTGCCTAATAATGAAAGTGAGTGGAATAATCTAATAAAAATAGAGTTTTGGAACGGATGCGATGTAGGTAATGTCATCTATCAGACTGGTTATAAAAATCACTTTTGGTTAGATACAACGCTTTTGAAAAACGCCCCAACGGTTGAAGAAACTGGCTTTGAAAATGGGTTTGGCGAATTTCAAATGGAACTCGCACGATACATTGACAATTACAGTCTTAACGACTATGTGCCTGAATATATTTTTAATGCTTTCCTTTTTATGCAATTAAATGACAATGTTCATTTGACATTAGCCGAAACTAAACAAAAAG
>JACCDZ010245265.1_pt1 | contig 19050 bp, 15 predicted proteins | sample 7449551 | NCBI WGS metagenome assembly JACCDZ01 (sample SAMN15323452, study PRJNA562643) | freshwater metagenome | isolation source: river surface water | place: USA:Blue River Watershed | collected 2017-08-18
GCAACTTTCAGCAAGCCTACCCACTTTACTCAACACGTTCAACGTTACTTACTTCTTGGATTTTCTGAATCTCAAAAACCACTACGTAGAAAATGATTTGGAAAAGGTAATTCTCTGAGAATTAGAAATCATAGTTTCTTCCCTCTCTTGCAACTTCTCCGAATGAGTCGCGTCTGTTAATAGAATTTAAAACAACTTAACTAACGTCTCTTTTATGAAAATCAGGGTAATATTTTCCTTTGTCTCTTTTCTATGTTTCAACGCGATTAACGCACAAGTAACATCCATCAATTTATTGTATAATTCTATTCCCGGTATTGGATGCTATTCCAATATGTCGGTGTGTACGAATACGTCATCCTTACCCGAATCGGGCGCGCAAATCATTGTGGATTGGATGGATGGTGACGCGGATACGATGATGGTTTTTTCTGCGCCAAACACGCAAAATTGTTATCTTTTCGAACACAGCTATAGTCAACCTGGTATTTACAATGCCTTGGCAACGGTTACAAGTGGTACGGCTGGTGGTCAGGTTGTTGGTAGCGAAACTATTGAATGGGTAATCACCAATACTTCCAATTGCGGTTTTTTTAATGTAATTACTTTATTAAATCCAAGCGCTACATTTTTAAGTAATATTCCCTATGATGTAGCGGATAACAGTGGAACTATCACAACAATTTATCCAACCAATTCTTTCGGAAATGCATATTACACTGAATTGGATATAGCCAATACTCCGTACACGGTTTCAGTAAATCCATCGTGGCTGCAAAGCAATGGATACATCCAAACTTCACCCAATTTCACCATTAATTCTTTTGATTTGACTGGAAAAGCGGAAAATGTTCCAATGAATGTAAGCGTAGAATGCGCCGGAACAGGTACTGTTTCCAATTTGGCGATTTCATCCGCTTCAGCATTCCAGTTTATAGCTCCCCTGCAGCAAGGAAATGTTTCCGTACAAGTGTGCAACGTATCTTGCGGTAATTATGCCAATAGCACTATTCAAATTGCAATCCCATCTGGAGTGACGCCAGATCTTTCTAATTTACCCAATGCCACTTTTGCCAATGATACCGTAACCATTTCAGAACCCTATTTATCAGGTTGCATGGCGTATGGATTTCCTTGCAGCTTTGCTGGAAATACACCAAGTGGTACCATGTTCAATTTTTCTGTGAACGCATCCGCTCAAGGCGAACAAGATGTTTTATTTAATCAATCTTCATTTTTTGCTATAGTGTTAAATTCATACGATCCAAACGATAAACAATGTAATTTGCCTACGTACATTCAGCCTGATGTGCAAGAAAATATGCAGTATACCATTCGTTTTCAAAATGATGGAAATTATCCTGCATTGAACGTGGTGGTTCGAGATACCATTTCACCAAACCTAGATCTTTCTACCTATCGATTCATAGGAGCAAGTCATCCCGTAACCTATACCATTCATCCTGTTTCACGAGAAATCGAATTTCGTTTTAGTGGAATCCAATTGGCATCTTCTGCGGATAGTCTGGAGGCCAGCCAAGGATATTTTTCTTATGAAATAAAGGAATTGCCGAATTTACCGTTGAATTCTGAAATTAAAAATACTGGTTACATTTATTTTGATTTTAACCCGGCAATTATCACCAATACAACCGTAAACATCAATGGTTATGTTGGAATGCAGGAACAAACGAATAAATCCTTGGATATTTTTCCAAATCCATCAGCGGGATATTTTCAAATCAATGGGGTAGAGCAAGGACAATTGAGTATTACATCCATAGCTGGAAAGGTAATGCTAGATCAACGTTACGTTCAAGGAGATGTAATTGATTTATCCAAAGTGGATGCAGGAATCTACTTGGTTCGAATGAAAAATGAATCGGGTGAATATACACAAAAGCTCAATGTAATCAATCATTAATTTCCTCAATACAAGTACCGACTGTAGGATGAAATGAGTTAACAGAACATTAGAATTGAATAATTTTCAATCGCTTGTTTTGGTTTGGTAATTGAATTTCAATCAAGTAATTCCCTGATTTCAAGTGCGATAAATTAATTTTTTGATTGGCTTGATACTGCATTTTAAACACGATTTTCCCGAACATATCATACACGATGAGTGGGGTTTGATCGGGTGTGTTGGTTAATTCAAAAATGCCATGACTTGGATTAGGTACGATGGAAATTTCTGCTGGCAGTATATTTTCTGAAACGGCAAGCGAATTATCTTGAACAATAGTTCCGGTTTGGTTAATTACCCAATTTAATGGATCAATTGTTAAGGTTGATGTGGTATTTAATGTCCCTAAATTAGCAATAGAGAAAAGCTGTGTATTAGCCGTGATATCAAATCGGATGGTGGTATCAGGAACTCCAACACGGTTAAATCTAAGGTCTATCGGATTGGTAAAGGTAGGTGTGATGGTTGGTTTAGAACTGGTGTGAGTTATTTCTACCAATGCATCGGGTCCAACTTGCTCCCATCGAACGGAATAGGTTGGATAGCCTTCACCAAAATACCATTGTTCAAAAAAAGCATCTAGGTTCACTCCTGAATAATTAGCAACAAAATTCTTAAAATCTAAGCCAGTAGCAGTACTATCTTTATACGTAGTTTGAAAAGAACGCAACGCATCAAAAAAGATGCTATCATTATTGATAATGTATCGAATGGTATGAATGATGCCTGCTCCTTTGTCATAAGTTAATCGCCCACTAAAAATTCGTGCTTCATTCAAACTATCTAGTACCCAAACACTGCCTCCTAATTGACTCATAACACTGGTGTGTACATCCGACATGTGTTGGTTTTTTTCTGCCGGATATAAATTTTCAAGCATTAAATATTCACTGTAAGAAGCAAAACCTTCATTTAGCCAGATATCGCACCACGAAGCACAGGTCACATTATCACCCCACCATTGATGGGCGAGTTCGTGAGAAGTAAGCGTTTTCTCAAAAAATCCTTGCGTAGTCATGGTTTGATGTTCCATACCTCCTGAAATCGGAGCCATGCAGTGTCCGTATTTTTCATTCTCAAAAGGGTAGGGACCATATAAATCATAGTACAACTCAATAAAATCAGCTGTTTCATTAATTTGGTTAATGAAGTTAGGTAACGTTTGTGGGTTGTCGTAAATGTAGTTTTGAATCAAAATAGGGTTTGGTGCTCCAACGGGATTAGCATAAATGGAATAATCTACATATTTTGCTACAGCTACTGAAATTAAGTAGTAATCAATCGGGTAGCGATGCTCCCAATGGAAGGTCAACATGCCATTTCCTAAGGTGTCAACATGAGTTAAAATACCGTTTGATCCTGCTTTACAGGTATCCGGAACAGTAATACTCACAAAAGAGCTATCTGCTTTATCCGTAAGACTTTGTTTACATGGAAACCATTCAAAAGCAGAGAAAGGTTCAGATAAAGACCAAACCACTCGATTACCCCAACTTGGAGAGTCATCTGCTGTCATTCCGCTACCACCTAAAGGATTGGTTTGAGCGGTAGGAGGGGTTCCAAAATAATCGATCGCAAGTGAAAATACTTGATTGGCTGTCGCATTTACAGGAACTTTAACGGCGCTTCCCGCTCGGTTAAAAGGAACACTTAGTCCATTTAGTCTTATTTCGCTAATGGTTAAGGTTGAAAATAATTCGAAAAGTGCGGTGTCCAAGGTTGTTTTTGCTCGGGCATCTATTCTTCCCGTTCCAGATAAATAGGTTGATGTATTGGTCATTGATAAATCCAGACCATAAAACAGCACATCATATTTCTCGGTTTCAGCAATTTGAGCAACGGTGAGGGTGGCGCTTTTTGCTTGGTGGTTTTCATGTTTTGTTCTTTTGGAACAAGAAATTGAATTTTCTTGAGAAAAGAGAGGGAAAGAGATTAACGATAACAACAGAAACGACAAAGTGATTTTCATGAGATTCGATTTTAATCAAAAATACAACAATATAAAGAGAAGAAAGTGCTTAATCTTCCTTTTTCCAACAAATAAGCTTGGAATCATCCGAACAAGAGATAAATTGATTCTCTTGAAACAGGCAAAGTTGATTGACCGAATTTTTGTGTCCTCCTGTTTTGAAATCTATTTTTTGTATTACCTTGAAAGTGGCAAGGTCCCATATTTTGATCGATTTATCTCGACTTCCTGTCAGAAAATGATTCGCATCAAATTGAACCATGGAGTAGATAGCTCCTTTGTGCGCCGGTACTTTTGAAAGTACGTCGTTTTTCAAAGGGTCAAACACATACAGGTATCCATCATAGTCTCCAATAAATAAGTTTTCATTGATACAAAGCAAGGATTGAATTCCTGTTTTATTGAGGTTAAAGGTGGAAACTTCATTAAAAAAGGTAGTATCAAAAATACGAAGTGTACCATCTTTAGACCCAACCGCAATCTTCTCTCCTTGATCAATTAACGCTATGCTTCTTATTTTACCGCAATGTAAGGGCAATTGTAGGCTCAAATTGAAATCAGTTAAGCTCCAAACACATAAATTCCCATCCGAATCTCCCGTGTATAGTTGCTGCTTGTTAGTATTTTCTGTAATAGAAAAAATGGCCGTTTTATGGTGTTGAATAAATTTAATTTCCTCTTTTGTAAGGGTGTCGATAATATGAAAATCACCGGTTGAACACCCAATGTATAATAAATTCAACTGTGAACTATACTGAATTGTGTAGGCAGCGGCTTGAAGTTTTATCGCAAATTTATCTTGCTCTTGCGATACCATATTCCATCTAGCCACCCATTTATCTGCACCACTAGAATAAACAAAATGAGAAGCGGATGAGATAGAGTAAATGGGACCAGTATGATCGTTGAATTCAATTTTTTTGGAAAACACCATTACGAAAGATCCACTAAATCTGTTAATGACGGTTGCAGTAATAATTGAGGATTGATGGTAAATAACTCCTTTGATTTTATGGGGTCATTATCTACACAAACGGTAAAAAGAGCCAAAGATTCTTGCTGTTCTCCAATCATCCAAAGTAAATTCACTTCCCACAACCAAGATTCAGTTTCCTGACCATTTTCCAAATTAAAAGCATGAATAAACCGCTGACAATCAATAATGTCAATTTTAGAATAGACTTCCATGTATGCAGTTAAACATTCCATATCTGAGGCATCTAATTCCAACGATTTTTTCAAAAATTCCATCCCCAAAGTTAATTCCCCAATTTTGACATAGGCAGACCCAATGAGTTGATGAATCACCGGATTGCTAGGTTCCAAATCCAACGCTTTATGCATCAAAACAATTCCTTCTTTGCTTCTTCCTTCCAAGTCTTCAAGAATACCAAGACCCAACCAAGGTTCAGAAAATTCAGGAGACAATTCGATGCTTCTTTTATAGCATTCTCTGCTTAATTCATATTCATGAATATTCTCATAGGATTCCCCCATGTAGCAAAGTGCTAAAGGATCTTCCCCATCGAGTTCGATGCATTTGCTGAAATTTTCAATGGCCTGATGAAACTTATCGGATGAAAGGTATGCATTTCCAAGATTGAAATAGGCAGCACCGGCATTTTCATTTATAATTAAACAATAATCAAAGGCCCAGATCGCCTTGTCGTAATTTTCATTTCGGAGATAAAAGCTACCTAGCTGATACCAAGCAATGTAGGAATAAGGGTTTTCGTCTACAAATAAGGATATTTGTTTGATTCCGGCATTAAAATCACCGGTTTTTTCATAGCAATAACAGATTTCTGAAAAGGCAAATTCATTTTTTGGATTGTGTAGTAATCCTTGTTGTAATATTTGAATAGCACCGTTAAAATCATGCGCATTTTCATATTCAACTGCAAGATCAACGAAAATTTCATCTTTTTCAAACTCCTCACAAACTAGCAAGGCTTGTTTATATAATTTGATGGCATTCTTCGAATCACGTATTTGGCTATGCAGGGCTGCTTTCGTTAAGAGAAGTTCACTTTGGTAAGACTCCAAGATTTCAATCTGGTTAACCATTTCTAGGGCGTCAGAAATCAATCCAAGACCAGCCATAGCTTGCGCCTTACGTAAATTGAAAACTTGATAATGAGGCAATTGATTTATTCCAAATTCTGCTGCAACTTTGGCTTTACTGTAATTGGAATTAAATAAATAATAGTCGATAATGGACTCAATTCTATCTCCATCAATAAAGCCGATTGATTCACCATTCAAATGTCTTTCAAACTGCTCAATATCAGTACTTAATTCCTTCCCTGAAAATTCTTCTTCGTCGTCAAACATTCGATTTATTTTTCACTAAAATTAATTGAATTCAATTTTTTTAGCTAATTATTTCCCCCTCCTTTATCCACAAATAATGCAATTTATTAACCAATTGAAAATTATTCCCAATGCGTTACATTGCCAGATTCGATATTCCAAGTGTATTCGTTGATCGCCGTACCATTTTTAGTATACGTGGTTACCGAACTTGGCGATTCATGTCGCAAATAAACATCTACATTATTATTTTCATCAATTCGCACTCTACGTGTAATTAATAGTTGTGTTTTTCCTTTTTCACCTTTACTAAATACACCTTGTGTAATTCCTTTTTCATAAGGAACGCCTTTGCTATTTAACAATCCGCCTCCTTTTGTTTTCGTTGGTACAGCTTGTCTATGTTCATCTAAATACTTGAGGTTATCGGCTACAGATTGTGCATTTCGTTGTGCGGAAGCTTCTCTACTTGCTTTTGCAATTTTAGCCAAACTATCATAACTTTTTTGATCATCACTAATTGACTCAATGCGTTTTTCAGTTTGATTGTGACTTTCTTCTCTGAATTTCAGGTGTTTACTTTCCGAAGAGTCAATAGATGCATTTATCTCATGGATGCGGTCTTTATTTTTATTATTGATCGTTGCTACGTCTTTTTCCGTTTTTTGATTGGCTTCTTTAACGTCTTGCGCAATCTCATTTTTTTTATCCTCGTTTGATTTCATTACTTGATCTCTTTGAACAAGGTAATCTTTGCGATTTTGATTGATTGATTGAATTGATTTTTCTTTTTCCTGTCCAATTTTCACTTGAGCACTATCTATGGATTTTTGGTTGTCGTTTAAGCCTTTTAATATTGTTTTTTCACGTTGAATATTGGCTTGATTCATCGTGTCTTTATTTTTTTCAAATGCTACAAAAGGAGCTTTTTTCTCATCTGCGTAGGTTTTCATCATCTGATCTCTACCGGTTTTATAATCGATTGGATCACCCAAATCATCTAATTTTGAACCATTTACCATCGTAGAAGAGGAAGAATTGACCGGTTTAATGCCTTTTTTTCCATTTTCTGCGTCTAATTTAATTTTGTCGAGTTCTTGTTTTTCCGTTCCTGTGAATATAGATGCATTGGACTGAATAAAAAACAACCCTTTATCAGCTTCTATGATGGCATCATCCCATTTTTCAGCTGTCAAATTACTGTTACCATTTATTATTGTTTCCAACACCGTTACCTTGGTAGTGAGTTGTTTTATTTTTGGATTATTTTGTTTGCTTTTTAAGGGTTGACTCGATAAAATCGTTTTTACTTTACTCAAATCTTTATCCAACAATGCTTTCTCGGCTTTGGCAAGTTGATCGTTGAAGGCTTCATTAGAATTTCCTTGTGCGTGATTAGAACTAATTCCAAGAATAAAAAGCGAAAAAAAGACGATTAATCGTGTCATGGTTGATTGTTTAGGTGAATCAAATTATCTTTGATCACAAGTATTAACAAATTTCTTTAAAAAAGTTAACTTAAACAAAAAATGTTGCAACTAAATCAATTAAGTTTTTGGGAAAGGAAGGCCTTTTTGGATTCCATTGATTTTGCCATCATTGGAGCTGGGATTGTAGGATATACAACAGCGATTCAAATTAAAGAAAAATACCCTAATGCACGCGTGTTAATACTGGAAAAAGGGTATTTACCATCAGGGGCTAGTTCTAAAAATGCAGGATTTGCTTGTTTCGGTAGTCCAACAGAAATTTTTGATGATTTGAGTCAACAATCAGAATTGGAAGTTTGGAAAACAGTGAAAATGAGGTTTGACGGCTTGTCGGAATTAATGCGTATTGTGGATGGAAGAGATATTGGATATGAAAAAAATGGATCGTGGGATTTAATCTTAGAGGAAGAGAAAAACACACCCATTGATTCAGATTTCATTGAATACCTGAATGAAAATTGTTTCCAACATGTAGGAATTAACAATGTTTATCGTGAAGATAAAAATGCGGTGAATTCATTTGGTTTTAAAGGCGTTAAAACAAGTTTCTATAATGCCGAAGAAGGCCAAATTGATACGGGTAAATTAATAAGCGTTCTTCATCAGATTGCCACATCACTGAATGTAATCACTCTTTTTGGAATTGAATTGAACAGCTTCCTAGATGAATCATCGAATGTAAGGTTAATAACCAATATAGGTGAAATTCTTTCCTCCAAATTATGTATTTGCACCAATGGCTTTGCTAATCAATTTTTACAAAATGAGGTGAAACCGGCAAGAGCACAAGTGCTGGTTACAAACGAATTAGAATCGTTACCTTTCAGAGGAACATTCCATTTAGATCGAGGATATTATTACTTTCGAAATATTGGAAATAGAATCCTCTTGGGTGGTGGACGAAATCTAGATTTTAAAGGTGAAACTACAACTGATTTAACCGTTACACCACGTATTCAAGATGCACTAGTTGAATTGTTGTCAACGGTAATCATTCCGGGTAAACCATTCGAAGTGGAATATCAATGGGCGGGAATAATGGGAGTAGGGGACTCGAAGTCACCAATCATCCGTAAACACACTGAAAATGTTGCCTTTGGAGTACGAATGGGGGGGATGGGAGTTGCTATCGGAAGTTTAGTTGGAAAGAAATTATCAGAAATGTGGACATAAAAAAAGCTGTCAGAAACTGACAGCTTTAATCTTTTGCTTAACCCTTAAGTTTAGCTCAATGAAAAACGTTTGAATTCTGTAACAGTTAAACCTGCCGCAGTATTTTCGAGGAATTGCTCTACAGTTAATTTATCATCACGGATAAATTGTTGGCTTAATAACGTATTTTCTTTGAAGAATTTGTTTAATCTTCCTTGAGAAATTTTATCAGCCATATCAGCAGGTTTTCCTTCTTGAATAGCCAATTCTTTTCCAATTTCTAATTCTCTATCAATTGTATTTTGATCAACTCCTGATTTATCAATAGCGATTGGATTCATAGCGGCAACTTGCATTGCTACTTGACGACCTACTTCATTCATATCTGCTCCGTCTGCTGAAAAACCAACTAATGTTGCTAATTGATTCCCAGGGTGGTTGTAAGCAACAACTTTCGCCGCATTTACAACTGCGTAGCTTGATAAATCTAATTTCTCTCCAATAACTCCAATTTGTTCAGTAATTTTTTCATCAACTGTTAATCGGTCATCATATTTTAATGCTTTCAATGCATCTGCATTTGCAGGTTTGTGTGCCAATGCGATATCAATTAACGATTGAACTAAAGAAACATATCCTTCGTTTTTTGCTACGAAATCCGTTTCGCAATTCAAAGCAAGGATTACTCCACTTTGACCGTCTTCAGACGCTTGAGCTAAGATAATTCCTTCTTTCGCATCATTATCTCCACGTTTAGCGGCGATTTTTTGACCTTTTTTACGTAGTATATCGATTGCCGCTTCAAAATCTCCATTAGCTTCAACTAATGCGTTTTTGCAGTCCATCATTCCAGCGCCAGTTTGTTGGCGTAACTTATTTACATCAGATGCTGTAATTGCCATTGTTCTTTATTTTTCTTAGTTCTCAGTTGTTGTTTCTGTAGTTGCAGCAGCTTCGTTATTCGCTACTTCAACAGCTCCTGTTGCTACTTCAGCACCTTCTTTCTCAGAGCTTTTCGCATTTTTTCTTTCTTCTAATCCTTCTTTGATTGCTCCACAAATTTGATCTAAAATGATAGTGATAGATTTCGTAGCATCATCATTTGCAGGAATTGGAAAATCAACAAATTTTGGATTTGAATTTGTATCAACCATAGCAAAAGTTGGAATATTCAATTTTTTTGCTTCAGCTAATGCAATATGTTCTTTCAATATATCGATGATAAAAATTGCAGCTGGTTGACGAGTCATATCTGCAATTGAACCGAAAGTTTTTTCTAATTTCTCTCTTTGACGCGTTTTGAAAAGTTTTTCTCTTTTGTTTAATGTATCCCAAGTACCATCTAACTTCATTTTGTCGATAGCAGCCATTTTACGAATCGATTTTCTAGTCGTTTGAAAGTTTGTCAACATTCCACCCGTCCATCTTTCTGTAACGTAAGGCATATTAATTTCAGTAACTTTTTGAGCAATGATTTCTTTCGCTTGCTTTTTAGTTGCTACAAATAATACTTTTTTGCCTGATTTTGCAATTTGTTTCATTGCAGCACATGCTTGATCTAGATGAACAATTGTTTTGTTCAAATCAATAATGTGAATACCCTTTTTCTCAGCGAAAATGTAAGGAGCCATTGCTGGGTTCCATTTTCTTTTCATGTGTCCAAAATGAACACCTGCATCTAATAATAAATCAAAATTAACTTTAGACATAATTTTCTTTTAAATTGTTTACTTTCCTATATATTTAGTCAACAAAACGAGGGTCCGTAATAGAAAGTACTCGCTTGTTTGGATACTAAACTTCCAATAAATATTAACGTTTTGAGAACTGGAATCTTTTTCTCGCTTTCGGTTGACCTGGTTTTTTACGTTCAACCATTCTTGGATCACGAGTAAGTAATCCTTCTGAACGTAAATTCGGTTTGTTATCCACAGCTATTTCAACTAATGCACGTGAAATCCCTAAACGAATTGCTTCTGCTTGACCATTAATTCCACCACCTGAAACATTTACTTTAACGTCATACTGACCTAATGTGTCAGTTGCTGCAAAAGGTTGATTGATTTTGGCTTGTAAAATGTCAATTGGAAAAGCAACTTTATAGTCTTTTCTATTTACAGTAATACTTCCATTTCCTTTAGAAAGGTAAACACGAGCAACAGCTGTTTTTCTTCTTCCTAATGTATTGATAACGTCCATACGAATTATGAATTATTTAAGTGAGTCTATATTTAAAACTTCAGGATTTTGAGCTTGTTGACCATGCTCTGTACCTACACAAACGCGTAAATTTCTGTACAAGGCTCTACCCAATGCATTTTTTGGCAACATACCACGAATAGCTTTTTCTAGAATTCGCTCAGGATGTTTTTTTAACAATTCTTCAACTGTAGTAAAACGTTGTCCTCCTGGATACCCAGTGTAACGTGTGTATGTTTTATCCTTTACTTTATTTCCTGATAAGGAGATTTTCTCTGCGTTGATAATGATAATGTTATCACCACAATCAGCATGAGGAGTATAAGAAGGTTTGTATTTACCTCTAATCACTTTTGCAACTGTACTTGCAAGTCGTCCAACGTGCTTGTCAGTAGCATCAACAATAAACCATTTTTTGTCAGCTCTTTCTTTGTTTACAGAGACTGTTTTGTAACTTAACGTTTCCACAATTTTCTAGTTTTAACGAACAATATTCCCAAAATCGGAGTGCAAAGATACTATTTCTTATTTTATCTGCAATAGCTACTTGAAAAAAAATCAATTATTTTCTTAGATGTTCAATTTTGCATTTCTATAAGACAATGGTAAACAATTAAAATTTACAGTTCAATATAATTTTCTAAAGTCAAAAAGTTCACATCAACAAAAAAAACCGGAGTTTCCCCCGGTCTTATTTGTTGCTAAACATAAGATTATTGTGTTAAAATCCATTTCTTAATTTCAGGTTTGCCGTTTATTTCGGTTTCAAGAAAATAAATGCCATTTGGTAGTGAATTAAAATCAATTATTTTCTGATTGTTTCCTGTATTTCCCATAATGTTTTCTAATTGAACAATCGATCCTAGGGAATTTTTTAACGTAAATGTTACTTCACTTGGTTTTTCTAAATAAAAATTGATATATCCTATTTCATTTGCGGGATTTGGAAAAATGGACATTGTATTTGCTGTGCATTCAATGCTTATTGGTCCATAAAGTGTTTCCTTTCCATCTATATCCAATTGGTTAAGTTTCGCAAAAGAATATCCTTGAGGCACGGTTAAATTGTAATTAGTAATTGTATTACTAAAATGTACAGCTTCAATTTTAATTGGATATAAATTCCAATTCAACCCATCACGAGAAAGTGAAACTTCGTAATAATTACTGTTGAATTCAGAGGCGGTAGACCATTGTATATTAACAACGTCATCTTTGCAAGTTGAACTTATATTAGTTAATTCAACAGGAAGTGCTTCTCCAATTCCATCTCCGATTCCAAAGGGTGAAAATGTTCCTGTGTAGCCATCAAAACGTGCAGAGTAATTTGTAGAATCATTACTTTGAGATTTTTCTACCACCCAAGCTCCATTTGTGTAATGGTACATTTTAAAACGTAAATTAGATAAATAATCAATCACTTCTCCATTGTTATATCTAAATTCAATGTTTATATTCGTTGAAGCATTGGATGTCTCTTTGTGAAGATCCCAAGTTCTTCCTATACGTGCTCCGCTCATGTTATTTCCAGAAGTACCAGCTGAGTACATTCCATTTAAGACTCTAATAGAGTAATCTTCGTCACGATCTGAATTGTTTGTAATGAGCATAAAATTATTGGATGCATTAGCTATAGGATAGGTTACAGTTTGTCCAGAGGGAACTGTGATTTTTAACTTTCCCGTACCCGTAGTTTTTACAACATTATTAGTTCGATTGGTAAAAGACTCCACGGTTAAATTGTAATTTCCCAACACAATATGCTTATCATTTCCATTGAAATCTACATCTCCCCAAGTATAATTTGCTTGAAGTGTTAAGTCTTGTACGGCATTGGATGCAAATTTTATGGATGCACCTGTTACTGGAACCCGATTGTGCGTCCAATTCGCTGCCTGATTATGAGCTTTTATAGTCGTAGCATCGCCACTCGATTGTCCCATCCATTCTGCTGGAATAATTGTTACTGTTGTTTCTCCATAAGCTGAAGGATCGTTTGGATTGACGACAATTAACTTGATTCCAGATCCTTTACCTAATAAAGTAATTGTATTAGAGATACCCGTTAAGATACCTGTGTTAAAATTTACATTACTTATTGTTTCTTCGTTAATTTCAGTTGTACTGCTTAAAGTTACTGCGCTTGTATATCCTGTAAAATCACTCCCCGAACCATTATTTCCATCTTTTGCTTTTACTTTTATTCTAAAGCGATCACCTGATATTTTTTCAGTGAGTGGGGAGTCGTTTTCATCAGTAATAACAAAACTTGCAACACCTGTTACTGTAACTTGATTGGAAATAACACTTTCTATATTTGATACGGTATTTGTGGCATGGATTATTGCTCCGCGATATAATTCCGTTGCCCCAATGGATGAAAGTGTCCAAGAGCCAGAGGCTCCAGCTACAGTTCCAATAGGTGATCCTCCAATGTATACCGTAACCGTGCCATTTCCTCCTGTTCCTGATATTGATGTGTTTCCTACGGTATATGCCCCACTTACTACCGGAGCTGATGGCGCAGAGCTTGCGACAGTTTTACTGTTTGAAACGGAACTAAGTGTTTTTCCACTTGCTTTGGCGTATGAAGTTAATACATCTGCAGCTGTTAAAGATAATCCACTAATAGTCCATGTTCCAAATGCTGTAACGGTTGTTGTTCCCATTAAAGTAGATCCCGTTTTGAATAAAGTAATTGTCGTTCCAGATGCTTCTGTACTTGTTCCTGTTACCGTTTTTCCAGTTCCGGATGTATAATTACCTGTTATTACTGGCGCATTCGTTTGTGTAAGTGAAACAGTTACCACCACCTTATTGGATAAACTAGACAACACACTGTTGGTTGCGGTACCAATTGCTCTTGCATAAACTGTATCATTTTCCATAAACCCAGAATAGGAGAAAGTTGCATTTGCACCTGCTGCAATATTTGATTGAGTATTCTGTAATTGACCATTTACATAAAATGTAATGTTGGCAGCGGAAGTATGATTATTTTTTATAGATACTGTGGTCGCAGATGCTGACTGATAAATTGGGGTTGTCATTACTTGTGGCGCAGTGGTTGTTATTGCATTTGCTCCTACATTTATTAAAGAGTAATCCGATGTACAACCGTTACTTGTTACTTTAGCAACATATGATGTGTTTGAAAAATCTGTTTGATTGGTTCCTAATTTACCAATTGGTCCCCATGCTCCTAAACTAGTAGCAGTTGTTGGGTTAGTTCCACTTGAGTTGTCGTTGGTTGCAAGAGTAAAAGTGCCATCCGTATTAATTCTATAAATGGTAACCGTTGCATTAGCGGTGGCAGTCCCTGTTAAGGTTCTTGAACCATTACTTCTTGCGGTAATAACTGGAGGAACTAAGTAACAAGGTTGGCTTCCATAAACATCAACACTATTTGAAACATCAGATAAAGATTTTCCTGATGCCAAAGCTTTAGCTGTTATAATGTTGCCTAATGCAAGACCACTTACACTGGTAAGAGTCCAAGCGTTTGAGGATACGGTCGTTGTTCCAATTTGAACACCGTTTTTATAAATTGTTATAGTTGTTCCATTAGATTCAACACTCGTTCCAGAAATAGTGGTGGAAGAAGTTAAAATTCCAGAATTCACAACGGGGGCTGCTGTTTTCGGTGAAGAAAAGGTAAAGTTTTCATTAGAAAGTTGGTCCAAACTGGCTGAAGGGAATGTATTTACAAGAGCTAACATTAAAGCAGTTCTATCGTTAGAGTACTTTTTATCATCAATACCATTAAAATCTGATATGGTTCCGGCTATTCCACTTTGAGCACTGGTTACAGTAGCGGCTGTCATTCTAATCATTTGGGAGGTCGTAATTCCTAGTCCAGAAAGTGGAACGAAAAAATCGTAAAAATAATCAGCATCTGAGTTAATGGTTGAACTTGCCAAGCTTCTTTGATGATACTCATTTAAATTGTATGAATTATGCAGCGTTGTTCCTCCAGAAGTATGATTGTAAATGGCAACTCGACCAGAATTCCCTGTTTCTAATACGATTTCTTTATCATAACCTGGATTATTTGCTGAGAGTAGCCCTGCGGAAAACGCACCGTCTGTGTCAATTAAAATTGAGTATCCTTTTGTTGCAGTTGAAGCGCCTCCAATTCGAATACGAATAATAAAATAATCGATTCCGCCAACGTTTCTAACTCCTACATAAGATGATTGACTAGTGTTTAGCGCATTGGCTACTAAATCTGTATGTCCTCCATTAGCACCAGTTGTTAAATCACTATGGGGTTCTCCTTCTAATGAAGGAAGTGCTATAAGTTTTATTTCGCTTTCAGTTCCCCAATCCTGAGCGGTTGTAAATCCTTGATTGGTAATTGATATAAAACCATCACCATTTGGATCTAAAACTGATTTTCCTAAAACGCTAGTTGTAGGTTTGTAGATGATTCCTTTGGTTTGAGCGATTACATTTGTTGTGGCCACTATTAAAAGGGCGAGAAATAAAGATTTAATTTGTTTCATTGTATTTTGTTTAGCGATGCAAAGCTGTGTTTATTTCTTTGACAATTTTTCGCATTTAACAAGTCTTATTTTCATTTACATGTTGTTCCTTATAATAACATACGTGTTTTTGCGTATCGGCTTAATGGAAATCAAGCTAATGAAACTGGTTTTTTTTGGCGCAGTATTTGAAAATGTATTTACAATAGTAAAATGAAAATATGAATGACTTAGGAATTAAATTAATTAAACTTAAAATAGGCTCAATTATTTCTTATTTCGTATTTGGGTTGGTTTTTCTTTACTCCTGCGTTCAACAGCAAGATTCAAATAAGAAGCCAACATCGAATAAGAAGCTTGTATTAAATAAAATGGAAAAAGGGAGGTCAATTGATACACTCTTGGTCAATAATGATGCGCCAATTCCTCCCGTGAAGCCTGAAAGAATTATTCCAATAGTACCTACACCTGAACCTCCTATATTACCTGGGGGTTGTCTTGGTCCACCAGAGCCACCGGATCTTTTGCCAGAGGAATATTTCAATGCGGATACCGTTTTAACTATAGCTGAAGTAATGCCAGAATTTCCGGGAGGAAGTAAAGCCTTTACTCAATACGTAAGAGACAACATGATTTATCCTGAGATAGCCAAAGAAATAGGAGTAGAGGGAAAGGTCTTTGTTAAATTTATTATACATTCTACCGGACAAATTTCTAGCACGCAAATAGCTAGAGGTGTTTATCCAGCGTTGGATCAAGAAGCAATGCGATTAATAAAATTAATGCCTCGGTGGAATCCGGGAGTACAAAATGGAAAAGCCGTTCCTGTTTATAGTATATTGCCGGTGGTGTTTCGGTTGGATTGAGGTGGAAATAGTTGAACTAATAAAAAAAGCCCTGCTTCGCTTTTCAGACATAGCAGGGCGGAGGTGGAGTCGGAGGGGTTTGAACCCTCGTCCAAACGACGAGTTTTCAAGCTTTCTACATGCTTATTTCTCGATTGATTTTCGATTGCAGGCCGGACAAGAACACCCAAAACTGCAACTTAGCAACTGTTGTTTCGCTAAAACTTAGTTACCTCGTTTTAACTAGCCCAATGGGATGAACTTTCGTATGATAAACCGAATGAGCAGCAGTTTATCGAAAGTACTCGTCCAACTTACTATGCTTCAGTCGGATTAAGCCAATTAACATTCAGTTAATTAAGCAGCAAGTGCGTATGACGTATTGTCAATTATTGTTCGTGACAAGATATTATAGAGGTTCACCACAACCCTCTGCATGCTGACACTTGACTACCGCTATCGCTGTCAAATCCAATGTCGACCCCAAAGAACGTAGAACAAAAATACATGAATTGTTTCGGAAAGTTGGCTTAATCAGATAAAATCTTTGATTTAATAACAAATATTATCGTACAATGTAAAAATGGAAGCAGGTTGTAAGTCAAGTAATATGTTTCAATCTTTAAAAAACCGATTTTTAACTTCCGCATACACCGTTTTGGGAACGCGATTTTGAAGCTGTTCTTTAAGTCGTTTCAAACGCATGTTTACGTGCGAAACATTCAGTTTTTCAGCAATAAAATCGCTATTCTTATTGTAGTAATATTTCATTTTCAACATGAGAGCATCTTTTCTACTGATATGCTCAAAAATCACTTTTAAAATTGCATCAAATTCTGCTTCAGTGAAATGTAAATCGTTTTCCTCAGTAATTTGTTCGTTAGCAATAGTATTCCATTGAAAGTCTGAAAGTTGTGATAAGGTCTTGGTATGTATGTTCTTTTTCGCCTTTTCTTTTCGATACATGGAGATTAAAAAACGATCAACTACCTGAATTACCCATGAACTGGACGAGAAAGCATCTGGATTTTTATGAAATTCAGTTGGGATTTTTTGATATATGTGTATCGTAACTTCCTGAAATAAATCAGCAACTTCATCTCCCGTTTTGAACTTATAAATCCTGCTTATAATAAGTCGCTCATAACGATTTAAAAATTCTTCATAAATAGTATGCTGGGTATGTCTATCCATGTATGTTACGCTAAAGCCGTGTGACCTAAAATTTGCTTTACTCCTTTAATTTTATGTTCGATATTTTCAACGCCATCTTCTTTCAAGTAATAAAGTATGTTATCAAGTGCACTGGCCTGGTTAATGTGGTTTTCAATCAATATCGTATTAATCTTGTGTTTCTTTAAGGCATAAATTAATTGAGAAATTTCTTTTCTTAAATTTTCAAACTCTATGGTGGCAGGATACAATAAAATTACTGTTATTGGTTGGGTCCGTGAATTGGTTGGAATTGAATCTTTAATTTTATTCGGGTTTTCCTTCAAAAGAGCATATATAGATGCTTGGAATAGTAATTCAAAAGGATCTCCAATCATAAGTGTATGCTGGTCCATTTCAAGAGCTTGTTGAAAAAAGAAATCCAAGGTAATAGTTAGATTATCGATGTTGTAATCACCGTTGTAATCATACGATTTTTCATTGAAGGTTAGAGATGCCGGTATATGCTTCAGGATTTCACCTCGGGCATATCCCAATTGATTCGTAGCATACAATTCCAACGTTTCTTGAGGTATTTCCTGAACCGTTTTATTTGCGTGATTTCCGATAAAAAGTACTTGAGTAGAAGTATGAATCATAAGCATTTATTAATATGAAACTAGGATACGCAAAATTGAAAAAAAAGTAACAAGTGGAGGTGTTTTTTTATAAAATTACATAATTACAATGGAATTAACTTTTGATTTGGTTCTATATTCTTTTTACTTGATTATTTTTGGTAAATAAATTCGAAAAGTATGAAAAGAGCATTTTATTTATCGATTGTTTTGCTTTTTGCTGCATGTGGTTCAGAGGAAAAAGTTGAAAATAAAAAAGGAAAAGTGGAATCCTCTGTGGCGGTAGATGAAAATCCTGCAGATGCAAAAAAATCTAAATCCGAAGATTTTGGATTGACCACCATGGTTTTTGATCAGGAAGAAATTGATTTAGGAAAAGTGAAAAAAGGTTCTAAAACGAAGGCAGTTTTTACCGTAACAAACACAGGGAAAAATCCATTAAATATTACCAATGTTCAACCTAGTTGTGGATGTACGACAGCTAGTAAGCCTGAAAAACCTATTGCACCGGGTAAATCAGAGAAAATAGAGGTGTTTTTTGAGCCTAAGCCAGACCAAACCAAAGAACAGACCAAATCGGTTACTATAACCGCAAACACTGATCCGGTTGTGAAGGTTTTGAAATTTAAAGCATATGTATTACCCTACTAATTCAATAAATCGCTAACATTTTCGTTAGATGGTGTATCTATGGTAAAGTTCAAATTGTTTGTTGTTGTTGTTCTCGCTTTTGCTGGGTCATTAGTGTCTTGTAAAAAGAACAATAGTTTGTCTAAAAAGAATTTAGCGTTCTCAGTTGACACCCTTGTATTTGATACTGTTTTTACTACCATCGGTTCAAC
>JACCDZ010293961.1_pt1 | contig 19050 bp, 19 predicted proteins | sample 7449551 | NCBI WGS metagenome assembly JACCDZ01 (sample SAMN15323452, study PRJNA562643) | freshwater metagenome | isolation source: river surface water | place: USA:Blue River Watershed | collected 2017-08-18
ACCAGTTACGCCAGCCTTCTTAAACTTCTCAAGATCTGCAAAGAATTCATCTAGAGTCTCTGGAGCCTTAGTGATACCAGCCTTTGTTGCAGTTGCTGGATTCCACCAAAGAACATTTGCTCTGTGAATATTTACTGGAACTGAGTAGATCTTTCCGTCAACAGTAATTGTTCGGATTAGATCTGCTGGGAAAATCTTGTCCCAACCTTCAGATGCGTACAAAGAAGTTAAGTCTTCTAGTTGTCCGCCTCTTACATAACCATCAAGCTCCATACCTGCGTGTGCTTGGAATGAGTCAGGTGGCTCATTAGCATCCAAGCGGCTTTGTAGTACAGCCTTTGCGTTTACACCAGCACCACCGGCAACAGCAGCGTTAATAAACTCTGTGTTTGGGTTTTGTGCTTTGTAAACATCAACCATTCCCTGAAGGCCAGCAGCTTCGCCACCAGATGCCCACCAGGTAAAGATTTCAAACTCTGTGTCTGTGTTTGCTGCTTCATCAGATGATGATGAACAACCAGTTACCACAAGGGCAATAGCTGCTGCAGCTGCAACAAGACGAAATGAACTTCTACGCATTCATTTCTCCATTTCTTCTCTATAGGAAGTGGTACAACGAGGATCGTCGAACCTGGGACAATCCTTATGTGCGCTGGTTCGGTAGTCAACGATGGCAGGCTCAGAATTGATCAATTCAGATCACTTTACCGAAATGTTATAAACCAGCAGGCGCAAGGGCTCAAGTAATACTTCAGGGTCTACAAGTACTGCAAATATGCCTCTAATCTTTAGGGCGTGAAGCACAAAGAGTATGAGTTAGCAAAACTTTCTAAAATCTTTACCGCAGCTTTGGCCTCTGATTGTTTAGATCATATGGGGTTGCGTGATCAAGTTTTAAAATCAGATATTCAAATGCTCTCTGGCGATGGCGTAATGATGGGGTACGCATTTCCCGTAAGAGTTGAAGCGGTTTTTAAAGCACCCGATGTGCCATATGTTGGATTGTTAAAGGCATTAGATGCAGTTGGAAAAGATCAGGTTTATGTAACACCATCAAATAGAAATAATGGTGGCAATCATCCAGCTGCTTTTTGGGGCGAATTACTTTCTACCGCTTGCAAACACAAAGGGGTGGCAGGTGCATTAACAGATGGTCCAGTAAGAGATACCACCAGAATGCAAGCATTAGGTTTTAAAGTTTTTGGAGTTGAGAGATCGCCACTAGATATTAATTCTCGATATGAGGTAGTAGAACATAATGTGCCGGCGGTAATTGATGGGGTAACAATTAATCCAGGAGATCTTATTGTTGGCGATATAGATGGCGTAGTTATTGTGCCAACCGATGCAATTGATGAGGTGATTGCCAGGGTTGAAGAGAAAAATTCAGGTGAGAACTTATTTAGAAATGCAGTAAGAGATGGCATGGCTCCAAGTGAGGCATTTGCTAAGTATGGAGTTTTGTAGGTGAAGCCAATAGTTCAAGTGTCATTGGATCTAACCGATATCAAAGAGGCGATGGAGATGGCTCACACTGCGATGCGAGCTGGTGTTGATTGGTTAGAGGCAGGCACACCTTTTATTTTGGCTGAGGGCTTACATGGCGTGCGTGCGCTTCGAAAAGAGTTTCCTGATACCCCAATTGTTGCTGATTTAAAAACCATGGATGGTGGTTACTTAGAAGCGGAAATGATGGCAAAGGCAGGGGCTACTCATGTAGTTGTTATGGCAAGAGCTCATCCTGAGACAATTAAAGTAGTTGTGCAAGCTGGTAAGGATTACGGCATCACTGTTATGGGAGATAACTTAGGTTGTGAGGATATGGTTGAAGGTGCTCGAGTACTTGAGGATTTAGGTTGCCAGATGATTATTCACCATATTGGTTATGACGAGCGACGTGGCATTGCTGCCCGTGGTGAGGTTGCACCAAATCCACTTGATCAATTAAAAGCTGTAGTTGATGGCGTCGGAATTCCAGTGCAAGCAGTTGGCGGTTTATCACTAGAGCAAGCGATTGCCTGTCCTTCATATGGTGCACCTTTAGTTGTAATTGGTGCTCCCCTAGCAATTGATGCAGATTCTTTTTCAAGAGGTGCTGGAAATGTGGAAGAGGTGTTGCGAAAAATTTGTGAAAAGGTTCATGCATATGGTGATATCCCAATTACGCCAAGAGTTAGGTAGAGGTATATGAAATCAATTGGAGTTGTTAACTTCTCTGCAAAGCCAGGAAGTGTGGAGTTACAGGAGATTGAGTACCCACTCTTTGGTGATGATGATGTGATTATGCAGGTGGAGGCGGTGAGTGTTTGTGGCTCAGATCTTCACCAGTGGCATGGCACAAACTCTTGGGCGGTTAATTACCCAGTTGTCTTAGGGCATGAGTTTTGTGGCGTAATCAAGGAGTTAGGAAAGAATGTTAAGGCTGCAGGTAAGTGGCAAATTGGCGATCGCGTTGTTACGGAAACAGCTGCAGTAATTGATACTGATTCTCCTTTGTCGCGTGAAGGAAAGTACAACTTAGATCCAGCTCGAAAAGGCTTTGGTTATGGCGTAAATGGTGGAATGACTAGATATGCCAAGGTGGCATCACGTTTGCTACATAGGATTCCTGCAAATATCCCATTTGAGTATGCAGCTATGACTGAACCTTGTGCAGTTGCCTACAGTGCAACTATTGCACCTGGTTTTGTTCGCCCTGGAGATCGAATTGTGGTTTATGGACCAGGTCCCATTGGTGTTTTATGCGCTGCAATGGCCAAGTTAGCAGGTGCTGAGGTTGCATTAGTCGGACTTGAGGAGGATAAAAAGAGATTAGAGATTGCAAAACAATATGGTGTTGAGGTAATTATTGGGAATGCATCGACCTGGGCAAGATCTTTAGATGGCTTAGGAGCAGATGGTGTTGTTGATGCCGCAGGTGTTAGCGCATCATTAAAAAACGCATTAGAGGTAATCAGACCAAATGGTTGGATCTCTAAAGTTGGTTGGGGACCACAACCATTAGATTTTTCACTAGATCCATTGGTTGCTAAAAATGTCACCTTACGTGGCAGTTTTTCCCATAACTGGCCGATGTGGGAACGGGTATTACGATTATTGGAAAGTGGCAAATTAGATTTAAAACCAGTTTTAGGTGGAGTTTTTCCAATTAAAGATTGGCAGGTGGCATTTGAAAAGATGCAATCTGGTGAGATTTTAAAATCTGTGATTAGGCCAGAGTAGTTATGAGATTAAAAGATAAGGTAATAATTATTACCGGCGCTACCTCTGGTATTGGCAAGGCAATTGCAGTTAGGGCAGTTGCTGAAGGAGCAAAGGTAGTAATTCACGGAATTGATCAAGTTGCTGGCCAAAAGGTAGTTGATCATCTTGGTAAGAGTGCGGTGTTATGTATTGCTGACCTGGCAAAGGCTAGTTCGCCACAAGAGATTGTAGATTGCGCAATAAAATCATTTGGACAAATTGATGGCTTAGTGAATAACGCTGCAATTATTGAGCGAAATAATCTCTCACAGATAACTCCTGAGGCATTTGCTAAAACAATCACCGTTAATTTGCAATCAGCCCTCTTTTTAATTCAAGCCTGTTATGAACATTTAAAGAAAAGTAAAGGTGCGGTATTAAACATTGGATCAATTAATGCCTATAGCGGTGAATCTTCACTTCTTGCCTACAGCATTGGTAAGGCAGGGTTGCAAACAATGACTAGAAATTTAGCTAATGCTCATGGCACAGATCAGGTGAGATTTAACTTAATTAACCCTGGCTGGATTTTGACTGAGCGCGAGTATGTAGATCAAATTAAAAAAGGGTTGCCAGATAAATGGCCAGAGAAGTTAGGAAAAGAGAATATTCCTTTTGGCGTGATGAGTACCCCCGAGCAATTAGCTAGTGCATGTATATATTGGTTAGGAGATGAATCTCGGCCATTTACCGGTTCAGTAGTTGAGTTAGAGCAGTTTTCAATAATAGGTAGAAATCCCGAGAAGTAATGCCAAAGTTAGCCGCTTTCCCAAAGGGATTTATTAAGCAATTAGTTTCAGGTCAGATGAGTATTTATGAATGGATCAAACTTGCTGATGAGCTAAATGTTGATGGCCTTGAATTTTACAACAACTTTGCTGATGTTAAGGATCCTGCTAACTGGCCAAAGGTAAGAAAAGCTGTTGAAGATAGTGGCATGGTAATTCCAATGATGTGTGCCTCCCCAGATTTTACAATTCCAGATCCAGCACTGCGCAAGAAAGAGATTGAAAAAGAGATATTTGCAATCGAAATGAGTGCAGCCCTTGGTGCCAAGTACTGCCGAGTTTTATCTGGACAGCGGCGAAAAGATATTACTCGTGAGGAAGGGATGAAGTATGTAGTTGATTCAATCAATGCTTGTATTCCAGCTGCCAAAGATCATGGAGTTACTTTGATAATTGAAAATCATTACAAGGATGATTTTTGGACTGAACCTGAGTTTGCCCAGATGATGGAGGTTTTTGTTGATCTTGTTAGCCGAATAGATTCACCATATTTTGGCGTTAACTATGATCCTTCAAATGCAATTGCAGCAGGTGAAGAGCCCCTTGAATTATTAGAAAAAGTTAAACACCGAGTGGTAACTATGCACGCCTCCGATCGATACCTAGCCAATGGCACCATTGAGGATTTACGAAAAGCAGAGGGTGGAAGTGCTGGTTATGTTTCATTTTTTAAACATGGCGTGATTGGTAAAGGGTTAAATGATTATGATGCAATATTTAAAACTTTAAAAAGTGTTGGCTTTGATGGCTGGATTTCAATAGAGGATGGTGTGGATGGCATGGAACAGATGCATGAGAGTGCAGATTTCTTACGGGAAAAGATTAAGAAGTATTGGCCTAATTACCAGCCACGATAACATTATTGAGCGGTTTGCCCCCGGCAAGTAAATCTAATTGGGATTCAATTAATCTTCGAGCACGTTTTTCAAAAGCTGATGAATTGCCGCCAACATGTGGTGAGATCAAAACTCCCTTAGCAGACCAAAGTGGATGACCTTTTGGTAGTGGTTCTGGATCGGTAACATCTAAACCAGCTTTGAGTCGACCAGAGTTAAGCTCTTTAATCAAAGCCTCGGTATCAACAATTGGGCCGCGAGCAACATTTACCAATAGCGCACCATCCTTCATAAGCGAAAGACGACGGGCATCAAATAAGCCCCTACTTTCTTTTGTTAGAGGCAAGATTAAAATCACTACATCAAGAGTTGGTAGGTGTTTATCTAATTCAGAAATTGCAATGGTGTTGTCTCGGCCAGATTGAGTAAAGGCAACTATCTCTACAGAAAAACCTGAGAGCATTCTGGCGATTGTGGAGCCAATTGAGCCAAAACCAACAATTCCAATCTTTCTATCATTAATTGAATCGTAATTCTTATTTACCCACTCACCTTTATCTTGATCCCTTACAAAGGTAGGAAACCCGCGAAGGGATGCAATTGTTAACCCCACCGCTAACTCAGCTGTTGAGTCATCATGAATTCCTCGACCATTGCACAAAGTGATGCCGGGGCGCAAAAATTCCATAGCATCGTCATAACCCGCATTTGGAACCTGTAGTACCTTCAAATTAGGCATCTTCTTAGTTAATTCCAGTGCAGCACGGCCGCCCATATATGTGGGGACATAAAAAGTTACTTCAGAAAGATCTCCGGTCTCTGCCGGTGTTGTTGCAGGTGAGAGTCGTTTGAACTTACTTGGAACCTTTAAATCATCCCACTGGGTCCAAACAACTTGTTCACTCATTATTTCATCCGATCATTTATGTCTTCAGGGGTTAATGCAACTTTATTTACCAAGGTGCCAATCTGATCAATGGTTATGGTAACTAAATCACCCGCCATTAGTGAAATATCAAGTGGGGGAACAATTCCGGTACCGGTTGAAAGAATTACTCCTACTGGAAAATGCTGGCAGCGAAATAAATACTCAGTTAGATCATCAAATGATCTATTTAAAGATTTAAGAGAGGTCTGTGCCTGCCAGACTATTGAGCCAGCTCTTTCAATTTTGGCATAAATATCCAACTTGTCGTGATCGACAATCTCCCAAATTGGGCGAATCATTGGACCTAATGCATTAGAGCCATAGTAAATCTTTGCTTGAGAGAGATACAACGGATTTTCACCTTCGATATTTCTTGAGGTCATATCATTACAAATGCTCATTCCAATTAATTCACCAAACTTATTGATCACAATTGCTACCTCAGGCTCAGGAACTGAGGTCAAAGCATCTTCTCTAATTCCCACCTCAGCTAAATGTCCAACAGTTCTACGTGCGGTTGCTTTAAAAAATAATTCTGGCCGATCTGCCTCATATACCAATTGATAAACATCTGGGATTCCACTCTCTTCTTTTCTGGCATCTCTTGATCGTTGGTAGGTAACACCTGCTCCCCAGACTTCAGTATCAATTGCAACAGGGGCTGTTAGTTCACCCTTTATCTCTTTGCTACCTGAGGCCTCATAAGCTTTTCGAAAGGCAGGCAAATGCATAGCAAGCGCCTGCGATAAGTTTTCAATGCCCTCAATTTCAAAATACTTGCCGCTAATCTCTTTTACTAACCGATACTGCTCAGATGCGGTTTTAATAACTGCTAAATGACTCATTTACTAAATTTCAATTCGATTTACCAATCCAGATTCCTCAAGAGCATCCCATACCGCAGCTGGAATATCTCGATCAAAATCGGCAATGTTTGCTGTTAACTCCTTTACAGTTCTAGACCCAGTTAATACAGAGGTCACCGCAGGATGGCGAAGTGGGAATTGAATTGCAGCAGCCGTTAACGGTGTATGGAAATCAGAAAGTAATTGTTTGATCTGCTGTGCTCGATTTATTAACTCATCACTTGCTGGCGCATAATCAAAAGTTGCGCCTGGTACAGGATTTGCCAAGATTCCTGAGTTATAAACACCTCCAATTACGACTGCAGTATTTTTCTTTCGACACTCTTTAAACAATTCCACTTGCGCTGATTGATCCAATAAAGAGAACCTGCCAGCGATTAAAATGATGTCTAAGTCCATCTCTTTCACCGCTTTAATTGATGGTGCACAGTAATTCATTCCAACACCAATGCCCTTAAGCACGCCTTGCGAGCGCAGTTCATCCAAGACTGGGTATGACTTCTGAATTGCTTCGCCAATTCGATCATCTGCATCATGAATATATGCAATATCAATGGCAGAAAGATTAAGTCTTTTCAGGCTCTCTTCAATCGATCGAAGAATTCCCTCTCTAGAAAAATCAAATATTGGGGTAAGGGTTTTATCAACATCTACGTAGCTACCAAGTGAATCATCCACAGTTGGTTTACTTGGATCTACTTTTTCTAAAATTCGCCCAACTTTTGTTGAAATAACAAATGATTTACCTGATTTATTAAGAGCAGAACCTAATCGTCGCTCAGCATTGCCATATCCATATAGTGGAGCAGTATCAAAATAATTAATGCCAGATTCTGCTGCGGTCAGAATTGTTGCTTCAGCATCTGATTCGGCAACTGAAGTAAATAAGCCGCCTAATGGGGCAGTACCCAGTGCAAGCTTTGTAATGTAACGATCTATGCGAGGAATCTTTACTAATTCGCTATGACGGGCCATATTCACAATAGTATAGGAGCGTATTGGAATAGTGAATACTGTTCGCCTACTGAGATAGCGGATCGGAATAGATGTTATGGATAAAGAGTTCTTAGGCTTAACTGCAATTATCACTGGCGCTGGATCTGGTATTGGTCTGGAGGTTGCAAAAGGATTGAAAGAACGTGGGGCCACGGTATTTGGCTTTGATATTAATCAAGGTGAAATGGCCTCTTATGCAACTTTTATTAAGTGCGATATTGGGGACGCAGCATCTGTTGAAAACGCATTTGCTGAGTTTAAGAGGTCGAGTAAAAATTTAGATATCTTGGTTAATAATGCTGGAATTGGATCGCTGACAACTGTTGAGCATGAAACTGATGAGGTTTGGCATAAAGTTCTGAATGTGAATGTAGTGGGAACGGCAAGAGTTTCAAGACATGCAATTCCATTGCTTCGAGCCAGTAAGTCAGCTGCAATTGTAAACACCGCATCCATTGCTGCAACTGATGGAATTCCAAATCGAGCTGCCTATAGTGCTTCTAAGGGAGCGGTAATGACATTAACTTTGGCAATGGCTACAGATCACCTTGCAGATGGAATTAGAGTAAATGCAGTAAACCCTGCAACTGCAGATACGCCTTGGGTTAAGAGATTGCTTGATCAATCCGCAGATGCAAAGGCTGCACGAGCAGCACTGGAGGCAAGACAGCCGATGGGAAGGTTGGTCTCTCCTACTGAAATTGCCAATGCAATTATATTTTTAGCAAGTCCATTACAAGCATCCATTACTGGTACAGCCATAAGTGTTGATGGTGGCATGCACTCACTTCGAATCCCTAAGTAATGAATCCGTTAAATAATTACCGATTTGGTTCATATGCAATTTTGGCAATGGGGTTAATTAATCTTCGCTATCAAACTGGCAGTGAGCAAAATCTTGCGAAAAGTTTGGTTTTGATTATTTCTGGCGGATTAGTTTTTTTACTTACTTTTATTCCAGCTTTAAAAGGTTTTCTAAGTAAGAAATTGACTCAAAAAATAGCCTTGATTTTGTTACTCGCACTAATTGCATATGGCTTATTAGTATAAATAAATGGATCTAGATCAAATCAAATCACGTTGGAATGAAGTATTAGATCTACTGCTGGAAAGGGATCGAATTACCTGGCTGGCATTTTTTGATGCCAGATTGGTTTCTTATGAAAACAACCAATTAACCTTAGATTTTGCTGATAGTCAGAAGTTTGCAAACCCACATGATTTTAAAAAAACTCGTAATCCTTCCCACACTCAAGCCTTAAATGATGCGATTAAATCAGTTTTAGGGATCTCACCCACAATAATAGAGCGGTGAGAAAGTTAGCTGCAGCAGCAATAGCACTTGTTATTTGTTTGGGATTAGTTCCTGCCGCAAGTGGTGCAACTGCAAAAACTACAATCTCATTTAATGTTGAGAGCACACCAAATGCTGGTGAATCATTGGTTACATTTTATGGGCTGGTAAAGCCAGCAGCTAAAGCAAGGGTAAGTATTCAAAGCTTTGATGGAATTGCTTGGAAAGAGACTCCACTTAAAACCACTGCCTCCGCGGTAGGTTCCTGGCGTATAACCACAGTTGCCACGGCAATTAAAGCTGAAGGTCAGTATCGAGCAACCGTCTTAGTTGGAAAGAAAAAGACAATTTCAAAGCCTGCTAATTTCAAGGTTGATAACTCAAAAACATTTGCTAGCAACAACGCACTCTTTATTACTGAGGCAACAAGTAAATTAACTGGTGGAAGAATAAAAGGTTCAGATATCAGTAGATGGCAACATCCAAATGATCAGCCGATTGATTTTAAGAAGAAGTTTGATGCTGGCATGCGCTTTGTGATTATCAAAGGTTCAGATTCACAAGAAAAAGCCGACCAAACAACTATGAAATGGCTAGTTGGAGATCGCGCTGCGGCTCAGGCTGCCGGTCTTTACACCGGTATGTATCACTTTGCTTACTTACCAAATAGTGAGGATCGAGATTACATTATCCGCGATGCCAAGGCGCAGGCACAAAAAGTAATTTGGCGATTAGCCTCCTTAGGTGGATATAACGAGAGAGATTTACCAGTAGCACTTGATTTAGAGACTAACTGTGTCAAAAAAATTGGCAGCAATTGTGTGAAGACTATGCCACGAAAATTAGTAACTTTATGGGCAGAGACCTGGTTACAAACTGTTGAAGAAAAAACAGGTCGCAAACCATTTCTTTACTCATATGCTCAGTTTTTAGAGATGGCAATGGAGCGAAGTGAAATCTTGCGCCAATATCCACTTTGGCTTGCCCATTATGGAATAAATCCTGCTGATCCAATTGCCCAACCTGGACAGCGAACAAATATTGGCTGCTTTGTTCACTCTTGGAGCACGGCAAACTGCTCATCACAATGGCAAATTTGGCAGTACTCATCATGTGGCATTGGAAAAAAATATGGAGTACCAAGCTCTAGATTAGATCTAAATGTATTTCGAGGAACTCCAGATCAATTTATGTCTCTTATCAAAGGTAGATGGGAGCCAGAGGCAGCTGACATGATGCCGGTTAATGAGCCAACTCGAATGAATCTAATCTCAACTACTAGTACTGATACCAATAAACCGGTAGTTGTAAATATTGAAGTTTTTAGAAGTATCGGAACACCAGTTGTTACCGGCACAGTGGTATTTAGGCCAACAGACAAAAATATTAAGGTGAAAAAACAAACCCCGGTTCGCTCCGCGAGCGGCAGGTGGGAGTTAAGCATTGAAGGCCTTCCTGCTGGGGTAACAGCTGGAACCTTAAATTATGTAGATATCTCAAAGACTCATGCTGATAATGAAATTCCATTCACCATCAACCTGATGCAAGGTCCAGAATTACCAAAACCAACACCAACCCCAAAGCCTTCGGTGACAAAAAAACCAACAGATAGCTGCGCTAAACAAATAAAGCATTAATTATTTGCACTACGCTTAACCCATTATGGCCAAAGAGTTATCGGGTGGAGTTTTTCGATCTGATTTAAAGCTTTCCGATCAGCGGGATATCTATTACTACGATAGTAAAAAAGTTGAACGAAGCGCAGTTGATAAGCGTGATGACAAAGCACAACCAGGTATTGGCCACCTTCGCTTTGATCCATTAGTAAATGAGTGGGTGGCGGTGGCATCACACCGACAACACCGAGTATTTCTGCCACCAAAGGAGCTTTGCCCATTATGTGTCTCTAGTGATGATAAATTAACTGAGATTCCAGATAGTAATTATGAGGTAGTAGTTTTTACCAATCGCTCACCTGCCTTAACTTCGCCAGGTAGTAATTGGCAGCTACCTGCAGTTTCAGGTTTTGATACCCCAAATGCAGATGCTGCTGGTGCTTGTGAGGTTGTTTGTTACACCCAAGATCATGGTGCAACCTTTGCCCAACTTAGTACTGGGCAGATCAGAACTGTTTTAGAGGCTTGGAAGGATCGAGATGCTCAGTTATCAAAACTTTCCTATATTGAGTATGTATTTCCATTTGAAAACCGAGGTGAAGAGGTTGGTGTAACACTCTCCCATCCCCATGGTCAGATCTATGCCTACTCATTTGTTCCACCACGAGTAGAAAAGATGTTGCAGGCTGCTTCCTCACACCTTGCTAAAACTGGCAGAGTCTTACTAGATGATGTAATTGCCAGAGAGATTAAAGATAAAAAGCGGATCATTTGTGAAAACGGTGAATGGATTGCATTTGTCCCATATGCGGCTAGGTATCCATTTGAAATTCATATTGCGCCAAAACGGACAGTGGCAAGCATTAGTGAGCTAGATGAAAATCAAAGCCAACTCTTTCCAGCAATCGCTAAAGAGGCGTTAACTAGGTTAGATGGTGTATTTGGAATTGAAATGGCATATATCGCCTCTTGGTATCAAGCGCCGGTAAAAGTGGGGCGAGATAGCATGCGTTTGCATTGGCAGATCGTTTCAGTCAGGCGCCAACCTGGAAAGTTAAAGTACCTATCAGGCTCTGAGTCTGCAATGGGTGCTTTTATTATGGATTTAGAGCCAGAGCAATCAGCCAAGCAATTGCAAGAGGTTAAGTACTAATCAACTGGGGTAATAGAAATTACCTCAACTCCGCCAATTGAGGTTAAAACATTAACTAAATCAGTTGGATCACTGCCTGGCACTGCAATTGTTATGTCATCAATACCGCGACCATTTTCACTTCGCAACACAACAAGTCCGCGAATATCGCCACCGGCAAAGCCAATCGCTGATGCCACCGCACCAAGAGAACCTGGGCGGTCAGGCAGAGACACCTGAACTCTAAATAGGGCCATGCTCCCTGACTTGGACTCGAACCAAGAACCTGCCGGTTAACAGCCGGCTGCTCTGCCAATTGAGCTATCAGGGAAAAATCAATCTAATTAAAGATTGGTGAGGGCAAATAGTAGCGAAAAATTAAAGCCACTTGAAACCCACGCCTAATTTATTCGCTTTTTAACTCTCCCCTAGTGCTAACTCCTTTTGCACCCGTCTGGCTGCCTCCATACCAACTAACTGTGTGAAAATCTCTTGATACTGCGCATCATTTTCTACTGGGTTTAAACGTTGCAAAGTGGATTTAATCTCAGCGATCGATCTACTCAGCGCCACCTCGCGCAACCTGGCAAAGATGCTAGTGATATAACGATCTGATACCTCACCATCTGTTCTGATTGGCTCAACAGTTAACTCAGTAATCAATGCCTTGAGCTCTTGTGAATCAGCCTTTTCAATTAACTCTTGAATATTAAACTCACTTTGATTATCAATTAAAGAGCGAAGTTGATTATAAAGAGCAAATGAGAAGGCGGTTGGCTCTAAATCCACCCAACTATGGGAGAGAGTTGGCAGTTGTAATCTGACCTTTAATACCTCACGCTCTAGTACTAAAACTGGATCAGTTAGATTTACTCGTTTGTCACTTGCAGTAGTAGTAGCACTACCACTTTTCTTAACTGCAGTTGAAACAATATCAACCTCCATTCCCAGCCAGCCGGCAAGTAAGCGGACATACTCTGGCCGCAATGAGGCATCTCTTATTTTGCCAATTAATGGAGCAACCTGGTTTAAGGCATTAACTCTGCCTTCAGCGGAAGTAATGTCGTAATTTGCAATCACAGATTTAATCGCAAACTCAAATAATGGCACCCTTCTTGCTACTAAATTTCTAACCGCATCATCACCATGGGCCTGACGCAATTCACATGGATCCATGCCACTTGGCTCAACTGCAACAAATGTTTGAGCTACAAACTTTTGATCATCTTCAAATGCCCTAAGTGCTGCCTTTTGACCTGCTGCATCGCCATCAAAGGTGAAGATCACCTCTCCCCTAAATGCATCGGCATCCATTAATAATCTTCTAATTATTCGAATATGTTCATCACCAAATGCTGTGCCACAGGTGGCAACTGCGGTGGTAACTCCAGCCAAATGGGCTGCCATAACATCGGTATAACCTTCTACAATTACAACTTGACGATTTTTTGCAATCTCTTTCTTTGCTATATCTAAGCCATACAAAATCTGATTCTTTTTATAAACTGGAGTCTCTGGTGAGTTCAAATACTTTGGTCCGGTATCAACCTCATCACTTGCAAGTTTTCTAGCACCAAAACCAACCACATCTCCTGAGATATCTTTTACCGGCCAAATCAATCGATTGCGATATCGATCAATCATTCCCTTACTTCCCTCTTTTACTAATCCAGCAAGATTTAACTCCTCATCGGTAAAGCCTTTTGCCTTTAGATTTTTGTAAAGCCCATCCCACTCATCTGGGGCATAACCAACATTAAAACTCTTTGCTGCATCTCTATCAAAACCTCTTTTTGTTAAAAAATCTCGCCCATGTTGGGCAGCAGGTAGTTGTAACTGCTCCTGATAAAAGATGGCAGCTGCAGTATTTGCCGCTACCAATCTAGATCGATTAATTGATGGTCCAGTATTTGCACCACCTGCTTCATACCGCAGTGTGTAACCAATTCGATCGGCTAGCCGCTCAACAGTTTCAGTGAAGGTTAGGTGCTCTAACTTCATGATAAATGCAATTACATCCCCACCCACCTGACAGCCAAAGCAGTGGAAAAAACCTTTACTTGGAGTTACGTGAAATGAGGGACTCTTTTCATCATGAAATGGACACAATCCTTTTTTCTGACCGCCACCAGCACTTTTAAGTTGAACATAATCGCCAACTACATCATCGATAGGTGAATGATCTCGGATGTAAGTGACATCCTCATCTTTAATCGGGCCGGCCATACTTCCTATCCTAGTTTCAAATGCGACAAGTGAAATTAACCCCTGTTAACAAGGCGATTGTGCAGGGTTATGGCTCCTGGATCAGTCAAAGATGCCACTTGATCAATTACTACCCGAAGCCTTGCCTGATCACTTTGTGCGCGCTGCCAATCTTGCAGGAAAAAACTCTCTAAGGTGTTTGGCGCACTAGCCAAAATAGCTTCCACCAATTGGGTAAGAATCTTTTGTTGCTCGGCGTATCTAATCTGTGATTCAGCAGCATTAATAACGTAATGACCAGCCATAGATTTAAGTAATGCAACCTCAACTCGAGCAGCTCTTGGAACAACCAAATTTGCGTTATATCTAGTTAAATCTCCATCACCATATTTTTCTTGAGTAGCAACCTCTGATGCTTGCGCAAATCTGCCAATTAATTGGCTGGCTAGATCCTTTAGCCGAGCAAGTGAGCGATGAGTGCCATCGTAATATCGTGGCCAGCAGGATAATTTCTGAAGAGCGTTCAAAGCGCTCTGCATTTCACTCTCAGTAATATCAGCTAAGTACATCTGCTGGGCAACTTTAAACAATTTTGGTAAATCATCACTTAATTGATCTAACTTAATTTGACCAGAGACTAATGAGTCTTCTAAATCATGAACGCTATAGGCAATATCATCTGACCAATCCATAATCTGGGCCTCCATTGAGCTCTTGCCAGAGTCAACACCTTGCCGATACCAACTAAAGATCTCTAGATCATCTTCATATACGCCAAACTTTTTCGCATTAACTGCACGTGTCCAGGGATATTTTGTAGCAGCATCTAGTGATGCTCTAGTTAAATTCAAACCAATTGATTTGCCATCTGGCAATACCGTCTTTGCCTCTAATCTAATTAGTAATCTAAGACTTTGAGCATTTCCTTCAAATCCACCACAGGATTGCGCAATTTGATTAAGTGCCTCTTCGCCGTTGTGACCAAATGGTGGATGACCAATGTCATGAGCAAGGCATGCTCCCTCCATTAAATCAGGATCAGCTCCAAGGGCAGCTCCTAATTCACGACCAACCTGTGCGCACTCAAGAGAGTGAGAAAGTCTGGTTCTTGGAAAATCAGTTGCCCATGGAACTGCCACTTGGGTTTTTGCTGCCAATCTTCGAAGTGCAAATGAGTGGATGATTCGAGCGCGATCTCTTGCAAACTCAGTTCGACCACCACGTTTTGCAGGCTCATCTAAAAATCTTGCGCGATCAAAATCTGAGTAGGCAGGATGTTCTTTGGCTGCTCTGATTACCATTTAGTAATCCTATCTGCCCCCGCCTTACCTAGAAATTGCACTTAACCTACTTAAGCTTTTTTGCCAGAGTTAAATTTAGGCAGATGTAAATCAAAGTAAATTGAAATGATTCGAGTGATCACCACAATAGCTGCCCCTGCTAGGGCAGAGATAGTTATATCCACATCAAGTTGATACAGGCTGACAAATGTAATTGCCCCCATTAATGATGATGTACCGATAGTTTCTCGATGAAGTAGAACTGGTTCAACCTGGCACAAAACATCACGAAGTAATCCACCAGTTACAGCTGTTATTACCCCCAAAATTATCGCTGCCAACCATGGAACATCTTGTTTGAAGGCAAGGTATGAACCTGAGATGGTGGCAATGGCTAAACCAAAGGTGTCCATCACAAGTAAGGTTTTTCCAATTCGAGTAACTCTTCTAAAAACCAAAGTAATTACTACAGCACTTAACACTGCAATAGTAATTCCAGGATCACTTATCCAAACAGGTTTTAATCCTAGAAATACATTTCTTAATGTGCCACCTGAGACTGATGCAACTGCAGCGATAAAGGCAATACCGCCATAATCTAATCCCTTATCAGCTGCGATTCGAGCGCCAACCAATGCAAAAACTAATGTAGAAAGTAGATCTAAGACTGGTAGTAACTCCATGGCTTAAGGGTATAGATTTGTTGAGATTAATCGATCACTTAACTTAATTCCAAGCCGGCCAACTGTTATATATGCCAAATATGCCCCACTCTCCCGGGCTAAATACTTATACCCAGAGTTTGTAACTGAAGCTGGGCCAGTTTCAACTGGCGCACAAGATGGGATAAGTCCTAAATCTTTAGCCATTTTCATAGATCTATAACAGTGGTAAGGATCGGTGACTATCACAACAGAGGTTAACTTCGCCTTTTTCATAGCCTGGGCATAGGCTTTTGTACTCTCTAAGGTATCGCGTCCCTTTGCAAGGGATGAGATATTTGATCGTTTAACACCATTTTCGATTAACCAAGCTCTACTAGCTGCTGCCTCAGTGGTTCTATCTCCTGGTGCGCCAGAGCCAACGGTATAAATTTTTGGCGCAAATCCTGCCTTATAAATTTTTAAACTCTCTGTCAATCTAGATTGCAAGATCTCACTTGGCCGGCCATCAAATTGGGCAGCTCCCATTACTAAAATTACATCAGATTTAATTGGCGTTGAGTTTCTTGCTGAGTACCAAATGCTTCCTGCTACATACAATGGGATAACAATAATTAAAAGCAATACAAATGAGATTAACCTTCGGATAAATTTAAAGATAAACAATTACTTCAGCCACCTGAAATTGCATCATCAATTGAAATGGTGGCAAACTCATCTGGATCATTTAACCAACCATCTGGCAGCTTTACTTCCCGGCCATGGCTAGTTCTGCCCCGTGGTCCATCGCCAACTGCCTGCGGATATGGCTGATCTTCAACTTGCGATAACAACTGCTGCATTTGCGCTAATGATTCAACCATGCCAAGAGATGCTCGTACCTGTCGTGGTACTGAAAAACCCTTTAAATACCAAGCCATATGCTTTCTAATATCGCGCATTGCCCGATCCTCATTTTCAAAGTACTCAATTAACAACTGGCCATGGCGAATCATTATTTCGCGCACCTTGTATAAATTTGGATTTACTCGCTTATTTTCTCCATTAATTGCACTTACTAAATCGGCAAATAACCAGGGCCGGCCTAAACATCCTCTGCCAACTACCACTCCAGCACAACCAGTTTGGTCAATCATTTTTACTGCATCCTCACCAGACCAGATATCACCATTTCCAAGTACTGGCACATCAGTATCTGATAAGTGTTCAACTAACTCGGTAATTTTATTCCAATCAGATCTACCCTCATATAACTGAGCGGCAGTTCTAGCATGGAGAGCAACCCAAGTTACGCCCAGATCTGCTGCTGATTTTGCTGACTCTAAAAAGGTTTGATGATCTGAGTCAATACCTACTCGCATTTTTACAGTTACTGGAATTCCATACTTACTTGCACTCTTAACCGCTGAATCTACAATTGCAGAAAACAATTTGCGTTTATATGGCAGGGCAGCACCACCACCACGACGAGTAACTTTAGGAACTGGACAACCAAAATTTAAATCTATGTGATCTGCCAAATCCTCATTTCCTAATAAATCAACAGCTTTTCCTAAAACAATTGGATCAACTGCATACAGTTGAATAGATCTTGGGCTCTCACCAACTCCTGGCTTTATTAATCTAAAAGTTTCCTCCCGCCTTTCAATCAAGGCTCGAGCTGTGACCATCTCCGATACAAATAAACCAGCTCCTTGTTCTCTGCATAATCGTCGAAAGGCAGCATTTGTTATTCCTGCCATTGGGGCAAGAACTACCGGCGTACTTAGTACTGCCTGATTATTTTCAAATCTGCCATTAGAAATTGGCAGGGTAAGTGGCTTAACCTTTGTTAACAATTAACAGCCTAATAATTTAGTAGCAAGATAATTTTGAACTTGATCAATTCCGATTCGAGATTGAGCCATACTGTCACGCTCTCGAATAGTTACCGCTTGATCATCAAGGCTTTCGAAATCAATAGTGATACAAAATGGTGTACCAATCTCATCTTGGCGACGATATCTTCTGCCAATTGCACCAGCATCATCAAAATCCACATTCCAATGCTTGCGCAAAGAAGTAGCTAAATCCTTAGCTTTTGGCGATAGATCTGCATTTCTAGATAGTGGCAAAACCCCAATCTTTACTGGGGCTAATCGATAATCTAACTTCATTAACGCCCGCTTTTCCATCTCACCCTTTGAGTTTGGTGCCTCATCCTCGGTGTAGGCATCTAACATAAATGTAAGTGCGCACCTATCAACACCAGCTGCTGGTTCAATTACATAAGGTGTCCAACGCTCATTTTTTTCTTGATCAAACCAGGTTAGGTTTTCACCAGATGCTCTGGAATGTGATTTCAAATCAAAATCAGTTCGATTAGCAATTCCTTCCAACTCACCCCACTCAGTTCCGGCAAACTCAAACTTATACTCAATATCAGCTGTTCGCTTTGAGTAATGTGAAAGCTTTTCCTTTGGGTGCTCAAAGATACGAAGTCGATCTGGATTTATTCCTAGATCTTTATACCAAGCCAATCTGGTATCAATCCAGTATTGATGCCACTCTTCATCTGTTCCTGGAACAACAAAAAACTCCATCTCCATCTGTTCAAACTCACGGGTTCTAAAAATAAAGTTTCCTGGGGTAATCTCATTTCTAAATGATTTACCAATCTGGCCAATACCAAATGGTGGTTTCTTACGCGAAGTTGATGCCACATTATCAAAGTTAATAAAGATTCCTTGCGCAGTCTCTGGTCGCAAATATGCCAAACCAGATTCATCCTCAACCGGTCCAAGATAGGTTTTAAGAAGTCCAGAGAATTGTTTAGGAGCGGTGAACTTTCCTTTGGTGCCACAATTTGGGCAGTTAATCTCTGCAAGTGAGGCAGCTTTTTTCTTATGTTTATTTTCATAAGCCTCTTCTAAATGATCTGCACGGTATCGTTTATGACAACTTGTGCACTCAGTTAAGGGATCAGAGAAGGTCTCAACATGACCTGAGGCCTGCCAAACCTCGCGAGCTAAAATTACGCAGGAATCTAAACCGACTACATCATCTCTGCCTTGCACCATAGATTTCCACCACTGGCGCTTAATATTATTTTTTAACTCAACTCCAAGTGGACCGTAATCCCAGGAGGCACGAAGTCCGCCATAAATTTCAGATGAGGGGTAAACAAAACCACGCCTCTTGGCTAAGGAAACTATTGTCTCTAAA
>JACCDZ010260160.1_pt1 | contig 19031 bp, 15 predicted proteins | sample 7449551 | NCBI WGS metagenome assembly JACCDZ01 (sample SAMN15323452, study PRJNA562643) | freshwater metagenome | isolation source: river surface water | place: USA:Blue River Watershed | collected 2017-08-18
ACACGAAATTGTAAATGGTAACTTATATACTTTTCAAAATAAATCAGTTCAGCGTCAGTATTTCAATGATGCCACAACAATCAATTCTGCAAATGGCTCAGACATTGTTATTGGTGCGGGTTCTATTCTGGGGGCCCCTGGCATAGAATTAACATCTATTGGATGTGACAAAAAGTGGTCTGTAATCAAAGGACGTACACCCAACGGAAAAGATAACATTTATTGGTTTAACGACCAATTGAGAAAACTAGTTCGTTTGGGAGGAGACGGGGTCTCAGTTCTATCTGACAGAGGTTTATCTTCTTATCTACAACAAAAAGCAAATTTCCTAAGAGATAAATACCAACACATAGGTGGAGAAGGAGTACATGGAGTTTGGAACGACAAATACAACGAACTAATCATTACATTCAAGGCAGTAACAACAAAAGCAATTGAATATCCAGACGGAGGAACTTATGTGACTGGAGACTTGGTAAAAAATACATCTCCTGCTGCACCTCGTCAATCTTCTGGTCTTTCATATGTATACCAAGCCAAGAGTAACTTTACTGTAAGTAGTGACGATTTTGAACCGGGTGTTGGTGCTAGCTGGACTACATATTGGAATCAACTGAGCGTATCAACTAATCCCGAACTGTTCACCTTGTTTACTCTAGTTTACGACGAACTAAAGAATGGATTTATTTCTTTTCATTCATACTACCCAAATATCTATATGCCTTTCTTGAACACATTCTATTCGACTAAACCAACAGATGAAAAGTTAGTATATGTTCATGACAAGGGAGATGAGATGAATTACTATGGAACTGCTAACAACGGAAACATAACAAGCGTAATGAACTACGATTTGAATCTCAGTAAGAACTTTGAAGCAATTCAAGTTGTATCTGGAACAAATCCATATCGTGTTGATTTTACAACCCGCGACCATGTTTCTTTCTTGACACAGTCCGAGTTTGAAGAACTTGAAGATTATTTCTACGCTCCTGTGAAAAACGACAGCACGGGAACAGGAGTAAATAGCGGAGATACTACTCGTTTGTGGGGAAGATTCTTAAAGATTAAGTTTACTTTCTTGGGTGGGGCGGCTCAGAAACTACTAAACTACGTGGTCAAATACAGACCAAATCATAGACTATACAGAAAATAACAAAAAATCATTAACTTTGTAATATGGCAATAGATCCAGCAACCGCAAAATTATTAATGTCCGCAATGGGAGGTGGTTCTGACAACAGTTCGTTGGCTGGAATGAATCCATTGGGAGAAGTAGGTACTGCTGTTTTAGGTGGTGTTCAACTTATAGGTGGAATCAGGAATCTTAACAAAGCCAAAAAGATGGCAGATCCATCTTTCATGAGTGGAGCAGGAGAGATTAAAAAACAACAAGCACGTTATGGTCAATTGTACGATACTGGTATTACCACTGGACAAGAAGATATAATGCGCGAAAAGTTTCGCTCTAATATTGCAGGTCTTCAGCAAAAGTTCAGAGAAACGTCACGTCAAGGAAGTAGTGTATTTTCAAGATTAGCTGGACTGAATGTAAACGAAGGAGAGCGAGCAATTGCAGAGGCTGACCAACAAGCTAGAATGATGGGACTTCGTGGATTAGGTTCTACGGCAGAAAGTCTTACCAACATTTCAATGCGAGATATCGGAACAGCAAAACAAGATAAAAGAGAAGCAATTCAAGCCGCAGGAAGAGCAATCAGTTCTGGTTTTACAAACCTTGCTAGTGCAGCTAATTTTATGGGGATGACAGGCGGATTTGGTTCTAAAAGGGGAGGGTCTCAGACTCAATTAGCCCCAGGAACAGTAAACGCAGTTGGAACAGCACCACAAAACGATTTTTACGACTATAGAACAGGTCAATCATTCGAAAAACAAGGATAATGGCGAATACCACACTAGGATCATCAATAGGTTTAACAGGTACTCCAAGAGAGTATACTCAGTTATATAAATACAATCAGCAACTTCAGGCTGCAAAACAAAAAGCACAACAGGATAAGTTAGATGATATCATCAAAACAGTAACTGTAAAAGCAGGAGACGATCTACACAGACTCGAAGTTGAACCTATGCGAATCCGCACTGCCGAATTCATTGATAAAGCAAGACAATACATTGGACAAGACGATATGAGTGGGTTCTATACCGAACTTACAAACTTTCAATCTGATTTAAACTTGGCTAAAAGTAGAAGTGCAGGATACAACGGATTAGAAAAAACAGTAAGAGACGCAGCCGCAGGAAATAAGTATGTTCCTAAAAACACAAGACAAGCTGCTAGTTTAATGCTTAACTCAGCAACAAGTGCTGATTTCATTGATGCAATGAACAACGCTGAAGTTAAACGAAATGCATTTTTCGATTACGATGAACAAGGCAATGTAATGACTCAATCGTTCGATGCCTACGATGTAAATAAAGCAACGAAAGATTTGATTGCTGGTAATTCTGTGATTATCGGAAGAGGACCAGAAACATACGATCCATTAACAAAAACTAAAATTCAACCATACGTCAAAGGTCTTCCTTTGGATGATAATGCTGCCAATGAAGTTAGAAAGATGGTGGGTCCTGATGGAACAATGGTTGAGCCTACACTTACTGCGAAACAAATCCCATCAATACTGTTGAAAAATCCAGCATTGGCTGCGCAGTATATTGACCAATACAACTTAGAAGAAGCAACACCAGAAGAAGTTGAGAATCACTTTTTTGAAACAATAGTTAAACCTAACGTGAAACTAAAAGAAAGTGTACAAGTTACCAAGAAACCAGGAACTACAAACATAAATGTTAGCACGGGAACTGCTGCTGAATATGCGTTTGATGGTTCTCCAATACCAAGTTTGTCATTCGGTGCTGACTCAAAAGTATTTTCTGTAGACTCTCGTTATTCTGTTCCTTTGACAGTAGGTGATTTGGAATTTAGATTTACTCCAACCACTACACTGATTCAGAAAAATACAAGTCGTCCTTATAAGTCATCAACTACTACCAAACTAAACGCAAACTACGTTAACGTTTTGCCCTATGAAATGAGCGGAAGTTCTAAGATTGTCATTAGTAACGAAAGAGTAAAGGCGTTACAGGCACAAGGTAAAAAAGTAAAATATGCACCATTTGTAGAGGGAAAAACTGGGTTCTTTGGGGTAGAGGGAGAAGCAACAAATCCAGATTTCTATACTGAGTTTACTCCTGCAATTAGAGCTAATTTTGCAAACCAAGTAGCAACCAAAGGTAAACAAGCAAGTGCTGCATGGGCTAAAGGTATCGAAAGACTAGACAGAGAAGTAGCGGCAGCAAACAAGTAATCCTGCCGACTTTTAGTAATTTTTCGCTATATTTGTATTATGGCAGAACAATTGCTCACAGGTCAAACTACTCCTCCAACTGGTCCACTTCCACTTACTTATCAGAATCTTTTCGCTGAATCAACCAAGGTTTCTCAACGTAAGGACGTTCCATTACCTAATGGTAAATATGCTGCAAATGCAAAAGAGTTAGAAACATATCTTCAGACTCCCGAAAACCAAGAAGCGTATTATAAAATGTATAGTGCTCCTGCTATGGCATTTGGAGCAAGGAACCTAGATACATTTAAGACAAAGTTATCTGGGGGCCTCACTTCAGGAGAGATTGCAATGCAAAAGGCTAAACCTTCTCTTCCTACAGTAAAGCCAGTGACTCAAGTTCAACAGATGGAGTATCAGGACTTAAACCAACCTGCCATTGAACAATTCAATTCTCTAAAGGAAAACAAAATAAACAAAACCGCATCTGGTAAAGAACTAAAGACTTACCAGGAAATGCAAGATTACTTCTCAAGTCCCGAGAATGTAAGCGACTGGGGAAAAGCATATAACTACACAATCAAAACAAAAGGACTTGACCTAAATCAAATAGCAGGAAATTCTAAACCTGTTCAATCTTTACAGACAGTTACTCAAATCCAAGAGGATTCAGCCAAAGCAGTACAGGCTGAAGATTTAAGTCAAGTAGACCCAGATAAACTTGCTGAACTTGTATACAACGCAGAAGAACTAGGAATGGTTGGTGAGGCTATTGATTTAGAAACACCAATCAAAATTACCGAATTTGTAGATGGTCAATTTGTAACCCGTGAGATTGACAAATTAACCTACGATGATTACACTAAGTTACTCAAAGAAAAATATGGTAAGACCGACGTAGATACTAGTTTGATTCAACCGAGTGTAGAGGGTCAACCAAGTGTATATTCAATAAATGAGTTTCAAGATGCAATAGGAAAAGTAAAAGATAGTCATCTTAACACTCTTGCGATTAAAACAATAGACGAAAAGAGAACAAAGAATAAAAACTACGATGCTGATATCGAGACAAAGAATAGACAACTTTTGTCACCAGATGAGCAGAAGTTAGCACAAGTAACAGATCAAATTGATCAGTTAGTTGATCAAATGCTAATTGATAAATACTCAGAAAAGGGAGTATCTCCAGATTTTCAAGTTAAACTAAAAGCATTAGAACAACAGGCTGCACAACTTAGAAAAGCCTCAGGTTTGGCCTCAGACCAAATGTTTGATTCTGTAACTGGTCAAATGGTAGATACAACACCAGAAGAAAAGCAAGCAATTCAAATAGGTGCACAAAAAGCACAAGAGAAATATTCAACACTAAGTTCACGAGACCAACTCAAAGCAGAACGAAATATTCTTTGGGAAAAAGTACAGTTGTTAGATGAGCAAATCAATTCGGTGAAGAACGAGTGGGATAACACACAAATTCCCGGCTCTACAACAATTGGACTCGCACAACAAGCATTGGGAATCGAAGGAGGCGTAACAGGAAAGAGTGCACAACTCTTCAACTCCATCTTGAATCTACAAAACAAAAAAGCTGATTTATATGGTCAACTTCTTACTTTGAATAAACTCGTTTATACAAACGAAGATTTGTTTAAGAGAGAAACAGAATACGGAGTTAAGACTGCCGCCGAGTCAGTTGCAGAACAAACCTACGGATTCAGTTTATTCACTGATAAAAATACAGTAAGAACTCGTATTCAAGAAGTACAAGAAGCAAAACAATTCTTTGAGAGTAAAGGAATTCAGTTGTCAAACAAACAACTAATGGGCGCAGAGGCAGGAATAGCGGAAGCAGTTGGTTCTTCTTTAGGAAATACGCTCAATGTTATGGTTGACATTGGATTTAGTTCTTATGGTGTTGGTCTTTTAGCCAAAGGGTTGTCAGGTTCTAAATACTGGCAAGTAGCTAAAGAGTTCATGTCAAACAAGTATGGAGCAGCAGGACGCTTTGCTACGAGTATGACTGAGGGAGCACTTCCGTACTTGGTTCAGGGAACATCATACGCTGTATCTGGTCAAAGTTTTGGAACAGGTGTAGCAGAATCAATTGCAGAAAAAGGATTTGATAAGTATGCAGCACAAGGAATTGAAAAGTTTGGTGGTAAATACGGAAAGCTAACATTCATACTTGGTCGTTGGCTAAGTGGTGCAACAGGTGAAACTGTAGCAGAAGTTGCTGGTAATGTTATTCCTCTTCTTGCTGAAAACGGTTTCGATGTAAATAAAGCATACACAGATGCCTTTGGTGACACAGGAGATGAACAAACTAAAAACTTGGCAATTTTGGGATTGAGTTGTGTATTGTTTGCTGCTCCCGCAAACTTGGCTTATGTATTCAAGACCAAGCAAAAAATTCAAGAGCACATTGCTAAAAATGGTTCTAATCCTATTTTAGAAGAAACGTTGCGTGTTATTGATGACACTATTCAAAATGCACCAACAGGTCAGTCAGCAACAAGTCTAGACGAAAGAATTTACGGGGACAATCCAATTGAGCCATTGGTGTTTATGGAAGCACCCGAATCTGTAGTAAATGAAGATTTGGTCGAACCTCCAATGCTGGGGCCTCAGGAAAGACCACAAGAAACAGTAAGTGTAGAAAAGCGTTCAGCAAATAACGGAGAAGAATTCTTCGTAGTTGAGAATGACGGAAAGGTAAACAAGAATGTACTTTATCGTGTAAACGAAACAAATGGTCAACTCGAAGTAAAAGGTTATGACTCAATGCAAGAAGGGTGGGTTCCTGCAAGCAACACGATTACAGACGCTGTAGACCGCAAATCAAAAGAAAATGGTATTATCTCATCTAAACAAGCTGCTCGTGTCGCAAAACAACGCCTAGGCATTGATTTGGATGCAGAAAGAGTAATTACCCCAGAAGGAAAAGTATTATATCAGGCTCCTGGTCAAACTGCTCAGCAATTTGGAAGAACTCGTGAGAAAAACGTAAACACAGTTAGAGGAACAGCTGATTCAACTTTTAGTTTCTTGGATGAACTCAAAACCAAAATTGTAAGTTCTATCTTCCCAAACACAGAAACAAAGGTAGATGGTGAACAATCAGCTACATATAATAAGTACCGTGACGCTCTTCGTACCAAAATGAAATTGAATGCTGGATCTTTCTTCTCTAAGGGAAAAGCAGTATTGATGGAAAGTGGCATGAATAAGATTCCAAAAGTTGCTGATTTCTTGTCAGCGTTGGTTGAGGATTTCTCAAAGACAGGAAAAGCAATCGAAGCTACTATGACTGATGTGATGGGAGTAACAACCAAAGCAGCAATCAAGATAGATAACGTAGTTAATAACATTATTTCAACTGACTTCTTCCAAGATAAATTTGGTGGATTGGCCGAGGCCTCAGACTTCGCTAAAACAATGTTAACTGATATGTTGATAAATGACGCATCAGTAGTAAAAGAAATCTTTGGAACAAACAAACAAGCCTACGATGAATTCATTAAGTTCAGAGAAGGATTTAACAAGTTCATCGCAAAGAATTATACAGGAGCACTCAGCTACAAAGCAGACCACAAATTCTACAACACTCAAATGCCTGACGTAACAATCAAGTCAAGAGAAGAAGAGTTTGAAATGGAAGAGAGCAAAAAGGTAGAAGAGGCAGCAAGAAGAGATGATGTTGCAAATGTATTGAACTTGGCTGGTATTGATACATCAACCGAGAATGTCGAGGGCCTCAGATACAAACAAGGAGAAATCACCGCTTCTCAATACCTAGATACACTAGGTGAAGATACTAACGGATTGACAGAAGAAGAAATCACAGCAAAAGCTGATGTAGCTTCAGAAGGAGTATCTGTAGAAAAATTCAACGAAGCAGTAAAGAACAGAGAAACAAACGAAAACACACGCAAGAAAAGATTAACTCGTCTTCGCAAAGAACTCAAAACAAAGTTTGGATTTAATAATCCCTTGGCTAAACTTATCGCTAAAGGAGCACTTCCAGATTTGTCAATGAGAAGCAAGAGAGCAGCTACTGCGATAATGATGAACAAGGTTATCGAAACTGCTGCTACTCGTGCTGGTGTTACTGCCGATGAGTTCTTGGATAACTACTTGCAGTTCGAGAAAGCCACTGAGCAAGAGTTCATGGACTTCGTTAAAAACCAACCTGGAGGAAAAGAATTGTTCCAGAGAATTGGAGAGATGGGGGCTCAGTACAGCAATCAAGCAGCATTAAATCTAAACATAGCAAAGAAACTTGAACTAGAAGGAAAGTCAAATATGGACATTTCAATGGCAACAGGATGGAGCAGAGGATTCGATGGAAACTGGAAGTACGCAATGATACCAACGTCTGCTGATTTGAAAGTCGAAGCTATTGTTGATGTGGCAGAAGGGGATTCTAAAATAATGCCTTTGGGTTCTATTCTAAAGTGGCCAGAACTGTTTAGTAAATATCCAGGATTAGCAACTGCCGATTTAGTATTTATAAACAATCCAAACGACACAGCAGCAGGTTCTTACACAGATGGAATTATAACAATGAACTTGGCTAGAACATCTTCATTATTTAATTTTCAGTCTACTTTACAACACGAACTTCAACATGCTGTTCAGCATTTAGAGGGATGGCAGTACGGAGGAAGTCCTAGTTATATTCCTTTGGCAAATACACTTGATATAGTTGAATCAATTGCGGAAGCATACAGAAATGCAGGAAGACCAATTAGCGACATTGCTGTAAATGAAGCTACTAGATTGATGCAAGAGTTCGGCTATCAGTTAGAATATGCAAAGCCTGCTGATTTCCAAGAGTTACTCCAAATTATTCAACAAAACCTTTGGGATGCACAACACTCAAAGTTAAGCGAAGATTTTGTAAAAGAGTTTACCCAAAAGTTTCCAATAAATATATCTAATGAAGTAATAGATGTTTTATCACAGGCTACAAATTACGAATTGTACAACAACCTTTATGGAGAACTAGAAGCCAATGTAACGGCATCAAACTACGAAAGCTTAAATAAATTGTTGAGAGCAGCGTTGATTGATGCAAATATTCTTGAGAAAATGGTGTCTCCTGAAAATGTAGAGTTAGCAAAAGAGTATGCAAAAACATTTACTGGGTTAGTTGATGAATACAATAAGTTTAAAGAAACAGCAAAAGAAGCATTGTCTGAAATCTCAAATAATCCAATTCTTACCGAAAGACAAAGAGATATTTTAAGAGAACAGTTCAATAAAAAAACAGATACGGTTGACAATTATTCATTTGCGCTACCTCTTCTTTATACTGAGTTGAGCAATAATCCAAACTTTTCGAAAGAACAATTGGATAGTATTTTAGATATATTAAAAATTCAAAGTGATTATTCAACTAAGGTTGCTCAAGTAAAAAGTGCATTGTTAAAGTTGAATAAAAATACAATCGCAACAGGAGATGAGATTGATATGATGGACGCAAATCCATTGTTTTGGACCTCAGATAAAGCAGGAAGATCAATTATACCAAAATCAAAATACAACCCTAAAAACTTCAATAGAACACAGAAGCAATATAACGAAGAAAAAGAACAACTTATTAGCGCAAGCGAAACAATTCAAAACTTCGAACCAAAGACTTTGTTCCAAGCTGATACAGCAGCAAACGAAGCCAGAGGTGCAGCATTCATCACACAAGATGCTACAGATATCATTTTCGCTTTGACAGATCCCAACTTGTCAACTCCTCTTCACGAGATTGCACACATCTACGAGAAGTACATGACTGATGCAGAAAGAAAAACTGTATTGGATATGACAGGAGAATCGGAGTGGTCTACAAATACATCTGAATACTTTGCTCGTGGATTTGAGAGATATTTATATGGAGGAAACGCACCAAGTCCTAGCCTGATTCCCCTTTTCGACAAACTCAAAACATGGCTTAAAGATATTTATACTCAACTTTCAGGTAGTGAGATTGATGTTCCTTTGAACCAATCAATGCGCGACTTGTATTCAGCAATGTTAGGTGAGGCAAAGCGACCAGAAACACAAGCAATTGAGGCACAAATACCAAAAACAGTTGATTCAGAACTTGCTGATTTTATTTCAACAAAGAGAAATCAAGGTATTTCTGACGAACAAATCTATACTGGACTTCTTCAGGCAGGATTTAAAGTTGCTGACTTGGAGGACTTCTTCAATCTTCAGACAAGACAAACAGTAGAAAGCCAAATCGAAGAGGGTGGTCCAGTGAAAGAAGAAGCAAGAATGGCTGCCGATGAGGCTGCTGGTATGTATGTTAGAAGAACAGCAGAACAACTTGAAATGGAAATGAACAGTTTGACAATTGAGGAATCTCAAGCGTTGATTGACAACTTTTCATCAGCAAGTAATTTGGATGCAGCTATTGCCAACCAAATACAAAACATTCTCGAAAAGAAAGCAAAAGGAGAAGATGTAACCGAAGACTTCGAGAGATTGATTGCAACCGGAACAAACTTAGCCCGTGCGTTGCAGCGATTCACAATGTTGAAAAATCAGTCTGGGGCTCTCAGAGCAAGAAACTTAGTAAATAAACTTAAACAAGAAGGTAAGAAATTACCCGAACAAATTAAGAAAAAACTATTAGAGTTAGGAGACGCATATGACCAAGCAAAGGTAAAGATGAACAACGCTAAAACAGCGGCTCAAAACAACCCAACGGGTCAAAGTCCAGTATCAGGAAAGACAAACATGCAGTATTTCCAACAGCAGTTGCAAAATCTTCAGAACATTGGACAACAGTTTGCAACCGTAGCAAGACCATATGTATCTGAAGCCAGCTTTACGTCTACTTGGGAAACACTTATCAGAGGTAATTTATTGACTCCTACTTCCACTATCATCAACATTGCTTCAAACGCAATAAAAGCTATCTTTAACATACCAATCAATTTGATTGCATCTAGTGTATCAGCGGTAGCTCCAACCAAAGGAACAATGAGAGGATGGGATTACTATAGCGCAGGGTGGAAATACGGATTTACAACAGGAATTCAAAAGGGAGTTAGTATCTTGAAAAAAGGAAACCTACCAGAATCCTCGCAGGGACTACAACTCGAAGCAGGGTTTAATGGATTTAAATCTATGTCTGAGGCACTGGGTTCTGTATTTGCTAAAATTCAAGGTGAATCTGATGCCGATATTGCAGCGGAGTATGGCTATAACCTAAACGAAAAGGGAAAGATACCAAACAAAGAAAAAGCAATCAAAGCAATTGAAGGTACGTTTGGAGTACCCGCAGAAATATTCTTTAGATTGTTGGGTTCTGTCGATGCCGTATTTAGAAACATGGCTTACTATTCCGCTTTGTCAGAACAAGCCAAACTATCCGGTTTGACAAATCCGACAGACATAGAAAACTTCATTAAATTGAATTCTGATTACTCAAACACAAAAGCTGACAACGAGGCGTTGAGATACGTATACTCTAATAATTCAAAGGCGTACAGGTTTATTTCAAAGCTTTATGGTTCAGGAAAAGGAACAGAAGGAAAACTTTGGAAACTTGGAGCAACAGGAGTTATTCCGTTTGCTAAAATTCCAACTAACTTGGCAATTGAATTTGCTGAAATTATGATTCCAGAATGGTCTTTCGCTAAAGCTGCGTATAACTATCGTCAGATGTACAAACTAAATGTTCAAATTAAAAATACCAAAAACCCACAAACAAAATTAAAACTGGAGTCTCAGAAACAAGATCTAGCACGCAAAAGAGACGAACTAATCGGAAGAGCAGTTGTAGGTACCGCATTGAACTACGCAGGCGCATGGATTGCACAAAGTGGAGCATTGAGCGCAGGTGCACAAGGAGAAGACAAAAAACGCAAGGATTACGTCTACAGATTTGAAAGACCATATAGCATGAACCTTTCTCTATTGGAAAGATATGTAAATGGTGAAAAAGATGATTTGTGGAGAGAAGGAGATGCTATTATTGACTACAGATTCTTGGGTGTATTCGGTGGTGTTTTGTTTTCTTCTCAGAGTGACGTAAGACAAAAAGAAAAAGAAAAAGGTAAAGAAATCACAAACCAAAGTGTATTTAGCACAATATCCGATTTTGCTTGGAATAGTAGTGTATCAGAAACTCTTCAGTATTTGGTTGACCAGTCTTTTGTAAAGGGTCTCAATACAGCACTAGGTGCACTTGATCCACGTCAAGAAGGAGCAGGTGAAAGATTTGTAAGTGGTTTGTTAACTACCTTGAGTACAGCAATTCTTCCTAACTCATTGGCTATTTACGACAAAGCGAACAGAAACTACATTCCTGAGTACGATAGTCCATACGAAGGGGCAGATAAAGTAGTTTATGACTTCATGACTAAGGTCAAAGAACGCTGGCCTTTCGATGACCCAAATAACATCATGGCTAAAGTAGATGCATTTGGTCGTCCTATTCCACAAACTCCAGTTGGAAGAAATGCTTGGTTCTACAATGCGTTTGATGTTACTAAGTTTTCAAGAGGTCTTTACGATGAAAAGGATGTAAACTGGGAAAGATTGGTTTATACTGCGGTTAAAAAAGGAGATGTTATGTCTGCGTTCCCACAAGGACCTTCTCCAGTATTGAAAACTAAAGTTGGTAATCAGAGTTACAGATTGAGTCCCGAAGAATACGAAAAGTATGCAATAGCAAAAGGAGAGGCAAGAAGGGCGATTGTCAATCAGTTTATTCAAAATGCTGACATGAAACAATTCTTAGACCCCAACTCAGAATTGAATCAAAAGACAGATGGCAAAAATCAATTTGGTTTTGTTATTCTTGGTAAAATCTTGAGTAGTTTGTACACCGCTGCTGATGCGACATTAATCAACACCGAAAGAGGGCTTATCTACGAATCAAGAAAGAAAATGGCAATCGAAAGACCTGAAGAATTCAAAGCCTTGATTGAAGCAGAAAAGAACAACATCTATAGCAATGCGTTAGATTTGCTTTATCAAAACCCAGAAATGACTCAGTATCTTCCAAAAAAGACAGCACAGGATATTTTCTTTTCAAAGAAAGGAAACTATACAGAAGATAGAAGTTATGCAAACCCAGCAGAACAAGTTGAAACCGAAAATACAGGAGTATTCAAGAAGGAAGAGATAAACTGGGATGAATTCTTAAAACAGAAATAATTTCGTATATTTGTATTATGGCACTTGATTTCAAAGTAGGACTGACTCACACAAAAACTGAAATGTATATTTCAGATATTACGGGTGATTATAATGCGGTGACAAATCCTACAGGTTGGGGGTCTCCGAACACAGCACACTCAGATCCCCCAGTAGGAGCAATCTTCTTGGATATAACTGATCCAAATACAACTGTATACAGCAATATTGATATTTGGAATACATCATTCTTTAACGCTAGTTCTCGTGCTTATGCTTTGGTCTCAGACCCAAGTAACGAAGTTCCTGGGACTATTGTATTAATGGACGGAGTATGGAAGTACGAAATAGAAATGACTGTAAGTAGCGTAGTGACAAGTTATACCTTCTACTCATTCCGCGACTATACCTTGCGCTGCACTTTAGCAAAGATGGCATTGGAAAACAACACTAAATATGTAGACGTTAAGTTTTACTACGACAAGTTACAACAAGCCATTGAATGTGAAGATTATACGTTAGCTGCTGAAATTTATGCGGACATTCAAAAGATGTTGACAGACTGCTACGGTAACTTTTCTTGCGGTTGCGGATGTTAACAACTCAACAACTTGTAGCGTCTAATTATCTGGCACTTCAGAAGTACCTGATTACGCTAGAGAACAAGCGTTTACTCGCAGCAACCTACGACACTCCTTGTCATGGTATTGAAGATACTGAGAAAAAGATTTTGTTTTTTCTTTGGGCATTCGAGAGTTTGGATTGCTTTAACGAAGACGAGTTACCAAAGTTTTTATCAAAGGCATCTAGTTTAGCAGGAAACTGTTCAACTTGTTCTGTTGACATGAGCGAAATCACAGCTTGGTTGTTAACAGAAAAAGGATTAATAATTATTTCAAAACTATAATATGTTTACAAGAGAACAAATCGAAGCGGCTGTAAAAGCCAAAGGGTACAAGTACTTTGAAAATGGCGAATTCAACCTCAATATAATTGGTATTCGTAATAGCACAACTGGTAAGAAATTGACTAACAAGTTTGATGACTGGTTGACTGTTAGTTACAAAGAAAAAGGTGAGTGGAAGTTCTTTATTTGGCCTGCAACAACAGACAACGGAGGAGGAACAGCACGCATGGTTCCTGGTCAATATCCCGGTTCTCACTACATTGGTTTACATCAAGGTAAGTACGAAGCCCTCAAACAAAAAGCACCTGTGAAAGTTTATCGTGATTTCAATTTGAAAGACGGCATCTATGATGAGAGTAAGATTGAAAGCGGTGTGTTTGGTATCAACATTCACAAGGCTGGAGAAGATAGCGTAGAAATAAATGGATGGAGCCATGGCTGCCAAGTGTTCAAAAGAGTAAAGGATTTTAATGCTCTTATGACAATTGCCAAAAAAGCAAAAGCTATTCAGGGAGATTCTTTTACATATACGCTTATCGAAAGTAAGGATATTGCGTAATCTCGCAAATGACAGAACTTGAAGTCATAGCATCTGAGTTATTAAAGTCCGCAAAAGAAGCTGACTTGATATTCAAACAAACTCGTGATTTTGCGCAGAGGGATAAGGCTATTCGTCTGCGTAAGATCGTTGAGAATCTTAAAAATATTGAGTTGGGGGCCTCAGAACTAAATGAACTAACCGACGTAACAATAAGCACCCCAACAGACGGTCAAATACTAACTTACAACACATCTACTTCCCAATGGGAAAACAAAACTTTAGTAATACCGAAACCTGGTTTATACGCTCAAATAGCCTCAGGAATACCAGTAACAGGACCACTTCCGTTATCTCTAATTGATGGAGGAGTCGGTTCTCTTACAGTCCCAGCAAACGCATTCCAAGTTGGAGATTCTTTTGTTGCTTATTTTTCAGGTACAATATCTTCTGTAAATAACGCAATATTAGAAATTCACACAAATAGCGGAGCGGTAGCACTCGGAGACACGGGGCCGATTACAATGTCAGCAGCCACAAGTAAGAACTGGGAAATGTACATTAACTTTACTGTTCGTTCAATTGGCGCAGCAGATACAGCAGCAATCGCAACATCTGGTCGTTTCTCATACAATAAAGATTCAAACAATTCTCCAGAAAGCGATGGGTTTTACAATTTGAACAATACGACATTTGATACGACTATTTCCAATACATTATCAATTACTGCTCAATGGGATAGCGTAAATCCATTGAACTCGATTCAGACAGACATGTTCAATCTGTATCGAATCTATTAAGTTGTCTTTTTTGTTTTTAATTCGTATCTTTGATATATGGAAGAAGTATTCTCAAGAACATTAGATTTTCAAGGTGGTTTAACAGGGTGTAAAGTCATTTCAAATACATCGGCCAATACAGGAGCATTTCAAGGGTTTGTAATCAACGCTGATGCTGTTGTAGCACAAGTTCTGGATCCAACAGGAACAAACATAACCTCAGCTTTGGGTCTCACATCTGTAACTCTTAAACAAGGCATGTTAATTACCGCAGCAAAGGGGTCTTATTTTTCATCAATTACTTTAACTTCTGGATCAATAATTGCCTATTTAATTTAACATGTGGGTTGGTATTGGAATCGGCATTAATAGAAATAGATTTGCAAGAGGCATTTTCGATGCGTATTCTGCACGTGTAGTAGCCGACGGAGGAATAACCGAGGCGGGATCTTGCGTTGACTCGACTAGTGATTTGTTAAAAACAGCATCTTTACTCATCATCCCAAGCGGATATAAAGGTGGCAAGGCATATGCCGAAATCCCCACCAACGGAAACGGTGATTTAACTTGGACACGGGCGAGTGATGCTTGGCGTACAAATGCCGATGGGTTGATTCAACGAGTTCCGTGGAATTTGTTCAGTTATAGCCAAGAATTTAACAATGGTAGTTGGGGTAAAACGGCTTCAAGCATTACTGCAAATAGTACAACCGCACCCGATGGCACAACAACGGCAGATAGTTTAATTGAAGATTCAACAAATGCTTTACACATTGTTTCAAAAAGTACAAGTAGTGTTGGCGGTGTTTACACAGTAAGTGTTTACGCTAAACCAAATGGGCGAAATTGGATGTTTATTTCAATGGTTGCCGCATCAAATTACGGTGCTTATTTTGATGTTTCCAATGGAGTTACTGGAACGGTAGAATCAAATATCACATCCGCAACAATAACAAGCGTAGGAAATGGATGGTATCGTTGTGTAATGACTGCAAACACAGGTGCAAGTTCTCCAAGATGCAACATATATACTGCAACGGCAAACGGAACAAATTCTTATCAAGGCAACGGAACAAGCGGACTTTACATCTGGGGCGCACAATCAGTCGAAGGCAGTTCAGCCCAAACCTATTTTCCCACAACCGATAGGTTGAATGTCCCCCGTTTGAGTTATATGTACGGCAGTTGTCCTGCGTTGTTGCTTGAACCGCAGAGGACGAATTTGTTAGTTAGAAGTAATGAGTTTTCTAATGTTGGAGTTTGGGTAACTACAAATTTGACCGTAAGTGATAATTCACAAACGGGCATTGACGGGAATACAACTGCTTCATTAATAACCACAACCTCAACTTTTAATTTATTAAATCAGCAAGTATCGGTAACTGCAGGAACTGTTTACACATTCAGTTTTTATGTTAAGCGTGGCACTATGACGGACATGAAATATCGTGTTAGAAATGTTACGGGTGCAAGCGACATCATACCGCCAACATCGTATTATTCACAAACAAATTCATCTACATTCACAAGAATTTCCGTAACAATTACCGCCCCCGTTGGATGTCTTGCAATTACTTTTTACCCTTTTAGCGACACGGGTTCAATCGGTACGGCAATTTTAACACAAGCACAAGTTGAAGTCGGGGCGTATGCTACCACGATAATCCCAACCACATCAGCACAAGCCACCCGTGTTGCGGATTCATTCTCTCGCTCAAACATCTACACCAATGGTTTGATAACATCAAGTGGGGGTACTTGGTTTGTGGAGTTGAGGGGGAATATACAATACATAAGGGATGCGTTTAGTAATGGTTTGCAATTAGCCGACAACAATACATCGGGTGGAATTAGTGGTAATGGGTTTATTGTGCGGAGAAATGATACTACTTTGAATCGATTAAGTATTCAGAAAGTAATAGCGGGAGTTCCTACGGCATTGTTTGCAACCGCAACCGACACGGTGAAATTTGCTATTAAATGGAACGGAACTACTGCCGATGTTTTTGTGAACGGAACAAAAGAAGTTAGTGCCACCGCATTCACCACGACAAATATGGAATATCTTTTGGGGTATGCAACCGATGTACCAAAATTTATTCAATCTATGGCTTTGTATCCCACACCGCTATCGGATACCGATTGCACAACCATCACGAGTTTGTAAATGGCAGTAGTATACGCACATATGAAAAAAGATAGTAGAGAAATTTACTACATTGGTATTGGAAACGATGTCAAAAGGGCGTATCATACTGGTTGCAGAAGCGAGTTATGGAAAAGGTACTACAAAAAACACGGCTTAATTGTAGACATACTTTGCAGTGATATAGATATTTCTTCGGCTAAAGAAGTAGAAAAGTTCTTAATTGCTCATTATGGTAAAACCCAATTATGTAACAGGACAGATGGGGGCGAGGGATTCTTTGGGGGCAAGCATACTGAGGAGGCAAAGAAAAAAATTAGCGAACAAAAGAAAGGTTCAAAACCAAGCGCAGAAACACGATTGAAAATGTCTTTGGCGTCAAAGGGGCACAACAGGCGACCTGTTAATTCTTGGAGTCAAAGCGAAGAAGCAAAGCAAAAAATAAGCATTGCATTTAAAGGCAAGAATAGAAGTGATTATTTTTGCCAAAGGGTAAAAGAAAGCAAGATTGGCTACAAACCATCAAAATCTACTTTAGACGCATCTGCCAAAAAAAGAAAAGAAAAAGCAGTTTTAATAAGAGAAATCAGCACTGGCTTTGTTGGTAAGATATGGGAGATTGCAGAAAAATTCAACATTGACAGAACTGAAATATATAAAAAGTGTAAAACTGGCAAAGCATTTTTGTCAGGAAGAAACGCTGGAAAATCATTTGAAATTATAACAACAACCTTATGACCTTCGCAAAATACTCTTTCCAATCATTAGCCGAATGGCTAACATACCAAGCCCAAATATCCACAACGGTTGACGGTTCGGTAGTTTACCAAAATTGTGCAGTACACGAAATAGGGCAAATCTGCCTTGCAACCGATGAAGAAGGTAACTGCACCGACCTATCCCCACTCTATGCCGTTGACATCCTTTGGAACGATGAGCCGTTGGAATCCTTTGCAACTAAAGAGGTGTTTCCAAATCCTATTGGCGTTCATACTTTTAGTGGGTGTGAGTCGCTTTATACTGAACGGTTCTGTCAAGTTAACCCTGATTCGCCTTATTGCAATCTTGAAAAAAATTAACTAATTTAGTGTTATGAAATTCTTCGAGATATTCAAAGACGAGCATGGTAAATTTTCATCCAACCGCTTCGTAGGTATTTTATGTGCCATTGCTTTGTGTGTTACTATGTATCACAACTCTTTTTCTGAAGAACATGTTGCACCTGCTTCTATTTTGGTAGAGTGTGTAACTGCTCTTGCGTTTGGTGCATTGGGTCTCGGAGCAGCTAATAAGATTTTCAAAAAGAAAGATGCCTCTCAAGAAGGATAATAGATTAGTCAAAGCTGGGGTCTCAGGTTACAACAAACCTAAGGCTACTCCTTCTCATCCCAAGAAGAGTCACATTGTTGTTGCCAAAGAAGGTGACAAAATTAAAACAATTCGATTCGGACAACAAGGGGTAAAGACTAATCAAACAGTAGGTCAAAGAAAAGCATTTGAATCTCGCCACGCTAAGAATATTTCAAAGGGTAAGATGTCTGCTGCCTATTGGGCCGATAAAGTAAAGTGGAGTCCAAGCAAAACTGCTTCTCCAAGCAAGAAATGGAAAAAAGGAAGTTAATATGTATAACTGTAACTTTGTAGCTAAAAAGCTAGAACACAACAACTCAAAACCTACCAAAACAAGCGGTAAGGTTAAAGTATCAAAGAACAAACCAAAGAAATGAAAAAGAATAATAAACTAGATTACACTGGTATGCAAAAGAGAATTGCAGAAACCACAGGAACTCCCCCAGCAGGAACACCTGTTTATAGTCGTCCTGCCCCCACAAGATCTTATCAAGACAGTATGATTGCCTATAATAAAATTAAAGGTAAGGCTGCTGGTGCTGAAAATCTTAAACCTAAAGGTGCTCCCAAGACCTTTGTAAAAATGAAAAAATGATGAAACCAAAAAAACCTACAATTGGACCAGTTACCAAAAAAGTAGCCAAGAAGGCTGCTCCAAAAGTTCCGATGACAGCATCTGGCACCGAAGTCGCCAAGAAGCAGAAACGAAAGTCCACAATGACAAAAGTTGCTGGTATGGGAGCTGCCGCTATTGGTGCAGCTGCTGACATGATCAACACCAAGCGTCGTTTGACTGGTAAGTCTTACATCCCAACAAAAAGAAAACCATAAGATGCCAAACATTAAAGAA